>Ga0207079_1068_pt1 | contig 18143 bp, 13 predicted proteins | sample Alteio_BWMinHeat_61_FD_153525 | JGI IMG/M metagenome (GOLD analysis project Ga0207079, IMG submission 153525) | Enriched cells from forest soil in Barre Woods Harvard Forest LTER site, Petersham, Massachusetts, United States -... | ecosystem: Environmental > Terrestrial > Soil > Temperate forest >...
AATAGCGCCAACGCCGGCAGTAAAGGAACTGCCCGTACACGATCTGATCATTGATCTCTACCGGCCTGATCTCAATTTACTGAAGGAGACCGATATCAGCCTGACCCAGGCGATAGAAAGCAGGAAATCCTCCAGGGAATATGGCAATGAGCCGCTAACAGCCAGGCAGCTTGGGGAATTTTTGTACAGAGTCGCAAGGACAAAAGAAAAGGTATCGGGCGTACAGGCCCCGCCGATTCCATACGACACTGTAAGCAAGCCTTATCCGGGCGGAGGGGGGGCATATGAGTTGGAGCTTTACCTTACGGTAGACAAATGCGCTGATATACCGCAAGGCATCTACTATTACGATGGAAAAGAACACCGGCTTTTGCGCATTTCTGATAATGCTATGCATATGCATTTTCTGTTGGACTTCGCTTATCAGTCCGCCGCCAAAATCGGTTACCCACAAATACTCATCACCCTTACTGCCAGGTTCAAAAGGCTCAGCTGGAAATATCGATCAATGGTCTATTCTACAATTCTAAAAAATACCGGCGTCCTTTATCAGACTATGTACCTGGTTGCCACGGCAATGAATATAGGAGCTTGTGGTTTAGGCAACGGAAATGCAGATTTATCTGCTGCCGCGTTCAGGAATGACTACCTGGAGGAGTCGTCAGTCGGGGAGTTTATGATCGGCTCATTACAGAGTTCAGGTGAAAATGTCATCACGCAGGATTAATGGTTTTTGAATCTTTGTAAGTCACATTAACAGGTTTGTCAGGTCAGTGATGAAACGCATTCGCTGCTCCATAAAGACGCCCCTGTATCCCGCACCGGGACATCCAAATTCAGTTGAGGCTTCTGCGGTCGCGGAAGAAATTTACCAGGAAAGCTAAAATGAATATTGATGCAATTCCGGATGCCTTGATTTTTTCTGGAACACCCGGTGCGGAAAACAGGAAAATGCCACCATCCCGGGGTTAGTGCTTTGAATCCAGTCAAGGTTACTTTAATAGAGCGGTAAGGTCAGTGATAAACGATGTCTGCTGATCGATAAAGACGCTGTGAGAGCAATTGGTGTAGTATCTTAGATTTTTACTTCCGATTATTTTCCCGAGATCAGCTACTTGTTTCGCAGAATACAGGCCATCGTTTTGACCATAAAATGCGTAGACATGTACTCCCTGGTCAAGCAGCTTGTGTATATTAGGATCAATATTAAGAACCGTGTATTTTTCATTTTTCCAGAATTGCTGCGGCGGCTTAGAAGTCATTTTCATCGAATACTTTATTAGCACCGTGTCCGTTTTGAACAGCTCATAAATTTTTCTTGCTTCCTCAGTTGGGTTTTGGGGACTATAAAAGTGGTTCTGCATAGCGTGGGCAAAACTGTAAGAACTATACTCAAGGCTGGCAGTGTCCATTTTCTCAAGAAGCTGGATATAATGCAAGTTCACGCTGTCATGCTTTGCAGTGTATATATCTTTAGATTCTTTTCCGATAGTCCTGAACGATTCCTGCAAAGAAACCGGAACTCCGACAAAAGTCACGGATTGCACCATATCAGGGTGCCTGTTAGCATATAAAGTAGCTACTATACCACCAAAACTATGACCAATGAGATTTACTTTATGCACATTGTATCTGTTGCAAATGCTGTCCAGGTCGTCAAACGATTCCTGAAAAGTAAATTTCGCTTTCGGATCAACTGATCTTCCCTCGCCACGTCTATCATACACGATCACATAAAAACCTTTGTTGGCAAGGTTTTGCGCAGTTGTTTCTTCGAATGTAGCAGCATTATAGCCTGGTCCGCCGTGCAAAAAAATCAAGGTTTTGTTGCCTGGTCGGCCAAAATCTTTACTATACAAAGCTTGACCATAGCCAGCAAATGCCAGCAACTGCAAAACAATGATGAAAATTATTTTCTTTATGAGCCTTGTGTTCATCCGGCAAATATAATTATTTCTATCCACCGTTCATCATTGTATCTGGTCAATAATTTTGTTCTTTTCGACTTTCACCGCGTCTCGTCCTGAAAAAATTTGAGGGGCAGCACAAATGCGTTAAATCCTGCCTTACGATTTTTGAATTAAAAAAATTGTAACTACTCAGGTGTGTAATTTCAAGAAAAGTGCCTCTTTGACCAGGGCATTCCCAATCCCTGCCCACAGCCAATCAGGGTTACAACATATCCGCGCCCAAGTCGCAGTTTGGTCACATGCTTGGCGCTGCAGGCTCTGTTGAATTTATTGTTGCTGTACTTATGCTGCAGCATCAGAAAATTTCTCCATGCCTTAATTCAGATATCCTGAATGATCAGTTGGAACCGTTTCAGTCTGACCCTAACTGGAAAGGGTGTAAAGAACCTATGGCTGCATACCGGCACTTGCTGCCGCAGCAGGCAACTGACAAAGAGATAAACAGAATTGCGTGCATTAATTATGGTTTTGGAAATACCAACAGTGCAATAATATCCAGAGAATAAAAGACTAACTATGATTGATAATACAGGCAGAACAGCCTTGGTTTTTAAAAGACATTTATTTTCTTGTTGGCATCAGTATACAACCCGATATTAAATGCAAAAGCAGCGAGCGATGTCCTTGAATTGAGGTTTAGTTTTTTGAAGAGTATTTTACTGAACTTGTCCACTGTGCGGGGGCTTACAAACATGATCCTTGCAATGTCCTTGTATGATAGGGTAGTGGGGCATAAAGACAGGAACTGTATTTCCCTGTCCGTAAGCAACGGAAGGGGTTCTTTATTTTGTAACAAACCGATGAGCCGCCCTGAAAAAGAATCCAGATAGTATATGCCGTTAGTATGTATACTATTTAAGGCTTTATTCAATTCAGAAGGGCTACTGCTTTTTAGCAGGTATCCGTTTGCGCCTTCTCTTAGCATTTTTGTTATCGCAAATTCGTTATTGTAACACGACAATATCAACACTTTTAAACCTGGCCATTTTCCCCTTAAACTTATCAGCGTTTCATAGCCATTCATTTCCGGCATGTTTATTTCAAATATGCATATATCCGGTTGGTTCTTGCATACGCTAAGCTTTTCTAATAACTGTTTACCGTTATTAACGCTAATATCAATTTTGAAATTATCAAAACCATTAATGATGTGAGTTATTCCCTGGCGAAATAAAACCTGGTCATCAGCAATTGCCAGGTGAATTGTTTTTTTTTCTTCCATATGCCAATTTGAATACGATAAATCAATAGAAATTTAGCGGCTTAATGAGCTGCGAAAAAAGTTCAGTCTATTGCAATGTATTTGCATGCACAGGCAGGTCAGCAATATTGAAGGTTAATTTTGCCCCAGGTTTACTGCGCAATCATCCACGATGTTGAAGAAAAAATTTATTAACTTTGATCATGCATTTTTTCAATCAGTGCGTTTTTGGCTTGGCTTCCTTGCGATGAACCAAAATAGAAACTGAATATTTGAGTAAGAATGGCGCTTAATACGCCCAAAATGTATATAAGCACATCCTTACTATGTTCATCCTTACACATATTCTGATCAAAAATCAAAGTGTAAAAAAGGGCAAAGGTTAAAATGGTAGTTCCCAATGCCAGGTAAGGGGATACATTTTTAGATAAATTAGTTGCATTTGCACTTGTCTGCACTTCTGCCTCTCTTTTACGCGCACTGTCGATATCCCCCAAAACCATCTGCTTGTCCTCGATTGACAATTTCTGCATCTCGAACTGGAAGTCGTAATCAGCCTTCTTCAACTCGTTTTCAAGTTGCATTTTTTCGCCTTTTGTAGTGACTACTTTATCAAGAACGTCTCCTACTGAATCCACAAGTTTACTTGCTCCGCCCGATAATAAATTTGATAATAGACTCATAATTTTTTTGTATTTTTAATTGTCACCAATGGCACGTCTAACCCATCCGTAAAAATATTTTTGACTACTTGGTCTCTTTTTTACTATGCTGATATACCTTGCAATTTTAGCAAGAGTGAATGCTGCTAAAAAATAATCCTTATCGAAAGCATTTAGTTTTTCAACAGTATCATTTCCCACAACTCCGTCCGGTTTTATGTCCACAATCATTTGAACTAAGCTGGAACTCGTAGCAACTCCGGCATTTACGGCAAAATCAAATATAGATGAGGCAATGTCACTGTCTGTAATGTCGTCGCCTTTTATACGGTCCCAATAATTTGTTTCATAAAAATTTTCGACCTTTCCCTGCAAATCAACGTTGCTGTCCAGGTTCTTGGGGAAATCAGGCAATTTTCTTTGCACATCTATAATTGCCCACCCTTCCCATTTACTATTCATATTGTGGGCAATTCCTTTATAAGTTTCTCCACCCGGATCATTTGGATCATTTACATACCCACCTTCATGCTGCAGGACCTTCTGAAAGGCAACTGAAAAATCTGCCATAAAATCAAAATTAATTTCTGCAAAGAAATGTAAAAAGCAAGCGCCCGTCTGTCCGGTAACAGTAAATTTTATGTGCTATTTCACTACATTTCACGCGTTGATACAGGCAGAATTTGATGCTGCATGTAGAAAAGGTTCTGGAATTGAGAGAGCAAATCGGATAACTTCAATATCTAATAGTGCGGCTCCTGTCCGAAAGACGAATTGACAATACTTACCCGACAATTTTTAAAAGAGATAATGAAGATTGTTACTAACGCCCATTAAAGAAAACGATGGAGAAGTAGCCTCTATATTCAAAGACTAACTTATAGCCCTTTGGTAATACATTAAGATTAGGTAATAAAAAACAACCACTTGCAATAATATTTACGCTCCCCACCCCTCCCTGTCCAAACTCCTATACTGTATCGCTTCTGCCAAATGCTCCGGCTTTATATCCTCACTACCAGCGAGGTCAGCTATAGTGCGGCTTACTTTTAAGATGCGGTCATAAGCCCGTGCAGAAAGATTAAGCCTGTCCATCGCCGTCTTTAAAAGATTTTGTCCTACAGAGCTGATCACGCATATTTCTTTGAGCAGCTTACTACTCATTTGTGCATTGCAATAAGTACCCTCGTGCCCTTCAAAACGTTTGGCCTGTATGTCTCTTGCTTTTATCACACGCTCCCGCACCGCATTGCTGTTCTCACTCATTTTTTGAGAAGATAATTCGGTGAATGCAACCGGTGTTACTTCCACATGCAGGTCTATCCTGTCGAGCAGGGGGCCGCTTATTTTATTGAGGTAGCGCTGTACCATTATCGCGGAACACGTGCATTCTTTCTCAGGATGGTTAAAATATCCGCAAGGACAGGGATTCATAGACGCGATCAACATGAATGATGCCGGGAAATCTATACTCACCTTTGCGCGGGATATAGATACACGCCGCTCCTCCATGGGCTGACGCATTACCTCCAGCACTGTGCGTTTGAACTCCGGCAGTTCGTCGAGGAATAATACGCCATTATGCGCGAGGGATATTTCTCCCGGCTGCGGTATGCCACCGCCGCCAACCAGTGCCACATCACTGATGGTGTGATGCGGTGAGCGGAAAGGGCGGCAGGCAACCAGTGAAGTATTGGTGGGAAGCTTGCCTGCGACAGAATGTATCTTGGTAGTTTCAAGTGCTTCATGCAGGGAGAGCGGAGGTAGTATGGTGGGGAGCCTTTTGGCGAGCATAGTTTTACCTGCTCCTGGAGGTCCTATCAGTATGGCATTATGGCCACCTGCAGCGGCAATTTCAAGCGCGCGCTTCACATTCTCCTGCCCCTTTACATCATTAAAATCGATCTCGAAAACATTTTGCGCGTCAAAAAACTCTTCGCGGGTATTTACCTTCAGTGGTTTAATAGTGCTGTTACCATTAAAGAAATCGATCACCTCACTGATATTCCCCACCCCATATACTTCAAGATTGTTCACCAGTGCAGCCTCGCGCGCATTTTCCTTAGGGATGATAAGGCCTTTGAATTTTTCATTGCGTGTTTGTATAGCAATTGGCAGAGCGCCTTTTATCGGTTTTATAGTCCCGTCAAGCGATAGTTCACCCATTACTACATAATCCTGCAAACGGTCTGCGGGCAACTGCCCGGTGGCAGCCAATATACCAAGTGCTATTGGCAGGTCATAAGCTGCACCTGCTTTTTTAATATCCGCCGGCGCCATATTGATCACTATCCTGCCGCGCGGGCGCTCAAAGTCGTTATTCAGTATTGCGGAAATAACGCGGTCCTTACTCTCTTTTACAGCATTGTCAGGCAGCCCAACTATAAACACACCGATCTCTCCGCCGGGTGTGTCCACCTCAATGGTTATGGTTATCGCGTCAACTCCATATACCGCACTTCCAAATAATTTTACGAGCATAATTATAACCAGCCAAAAGTGATAAGCTAAACCTAAAAGTAAGGATTAGTGCGGATTTTATTTTGTTATCGTTCCTTAAGCAGCCGCCATCACTGCATTTTGCACTTTTTCAAAACGGGATTCCGGCAATTCTTCCTGCGCAATGCTCATCAACAGGTTAAAAACATGTTCCGGTGCGTTCTTTTTGATCGTACCAAGCCATCCCGATATATCACCATTGCTGCAGCCACGCATGATCCACTTAGCATTTCTTCTAACTTCATCAGGCGTAAAAGCGCTGACCATCTGCATATTCGCCTGCACAATTTGTTGGTCGGGATAATTGTTCCACAGTGATTGGTTCACCACGGTTTCCTCTTTATTCATATGGGTCAGGTTGAAAGCCACATAGGCATAATAGGTATAGCAGATTTTGCTGCCAATAGACCTTTTTTCAGCAATGTCGGTCGTGTTTTTGTAGGCTGCGATCAGCGATCTCAATTCATTGCTCAAGGCAATATCGGTAACATGTTCTTTTTCCATTTCGTCTTGCAATGCAGGGTCGCATGCCTGCAGCAGCGGGAAAACATATTTATCCTCATGGCCGGCATGTGCATCAAATATCTCCAGCAGGTGTTCCAGCCATTCCAAGGAATGATGATGGTCAGCCGCACCGGCAAAATCTGTATGCTGCAAACTAATTGATAATTCATACATCATAGCCCGGAGGCCTTTGTGGATCATGTAAAATAGATTGAAGCGTTGCATAGTAGCGTTTTTGAAAGTTAAAAAATAGGGAATAAAAATAATGAAAATTATAGTTCAATACAAACATTCTTAGACTCCGTGAAAAACCGCAATGCCTCCCAACCGCCTTCCCTGCCTACACCGCTGTTTTTAAACCCGCCGAAAGGAGTGCGCAGGTCGCGCAGCAGCCAGCAGTTTACCCATATAATGCCGCTGTGCACTTTTGCAGCTACACGGTTTGCACGGCTCACATCCTGTGTCCAGATGGTTGCAGACAGGCCATAGTCGCTGGTATTGGCCAATTGTAATGCTTCATCCTCAGTCTTAAAAGATTGTATGGTAACCACCGGGCCGAATATCTCTTCCATATTGGTACGGCAGTTTGGCCCAAGCCCTTCTATTATTGTCGGCTCAATAAATAACCCGTTTTCGCACCGTCCGCTAAGTTTTACCACGTTACTGCCGGTAAGTATTTTACCCCCTTCCTGTTTTGCCAATGCTATGCAGCCAAGCACCTTATCGAAATGCATTTTACCCACCACAGCCCCCTGCCGGCTGTTATCGTCAAGCGGGTCGCCTACCGTAAGTTTTTTCGTGCGTGTTATGAATTCCTTTTTGAACTTTTCATAAACACTTTCCTCTACCAATATGCGGCTGCCGCAGAGGCATATCTGTCCCTGGTTGCTGAATGATGATTGCAAGGTGGTGCGCATCATTTTATCCCAGTCGCAATCGGCAAAGATGATGTTCGGATTTTTCCCGCCAAGCTCCAGCGATATTTTTTTGAACATCGGCGCTGCTGTAGCTGCTATATCCCGGCCTGCGCGCGTACTGCCGGTAAATGATATGGCTTTAATATCAGGATGTGCCACTATTGCAGATCCGCAACCCGGCCCGGTGCCATGCAATATATTCAGCACCCCGGATGGCAATCCTGCTTTACCACAAATGATGCTGAGCAGGTAAGCCGTCATGGGTGTTACTTCACTTGGCTTTGCAACAACGCAGTTGCCCGCCGCAAGTGCCGGGGCAATTTTCCAGGTGAAAAGATACAGCGGCAGGTTCCACGGAGATATGCAACCCACAATGCCTATCGGCTGGCGAAGTGTATAGTTGATGGCCTTATCTTCCATATTGTGGCTGTCTGTGCTGAAGTGCATGATACCGGTTGCAAAGAACCGGAAGTTGCTCGATGCCCTGGGTATGTCCACACGTTTGCTCAGCCACAAAGGTTTGCCATTATCATTCGTTTCTGCAAGGGCAAGCGCGTCAAGGTTGTCGTCTATTAATTGGGCTATTGTATTTAATATCTTAAAGCGTTCTTCTGCAGGCGTGGTGCTCCAGGCCGGGAAGGCCGCCTTAGCCGCACCTACCGCTTCCTCCACATCTTTTGCGTCACTGTCCGGTGTTTGGCTATACACTTCACCCGTTGCAGGGTTGGTATTATCCATGTATTTGCCGTTCAGCGGTGGTTGCAGCACACCGGCTATATAATTGGATATCTGTTTGGGAGCGGAAAGATTCATACAACGAAATTAGCCAAATTCTATTTACTCAGTAATTTGTCAATATATAGGGGGGTATTGGCTATTTTTGATGATATGGTTGCTTTCTTTGTCCACTCAGATACCATATATGGCATTAAGATCGGCAAAATTAAGCTTAAAAAGCACTACAGATCAAGCCTAATATTTTTCATAAAGCCTAATAAAAAAAATTAGAAAAGTGTTTCTTTAATCTCTTTTGCTCATCTATTTCAAACAGCGTAAATTTAAACCTTATGAACAACGACTTTTTTCTAAAACAGCTCAATGAAATAATAGCTGAAATAGAATCGGTATTGCCCCGTCTTGGAATGCATGCGAATAATTCACCGCGTTACGATGAAATAACAAGCATCTATTCGAAAGCTAAATCTGCAATTGTTAGAATATGTGGAACTGATTCTGAGTATCATAAAGATGCTATAAAGGCAATTAACTACACTAGTGTTTATGATGATCCTAGAATAATAAAGTTATATGGGGTAGTAAAGGCTCTAAAAAGCAATATCGAAAATGGCTATTTAAAGTCTGCGCATGAGTTAATACAATCAGAAGTGTTTTCCGAGTATATTGATATGGCAGAGCATCTATTAGGTCAAGGATACAAGGATGCAGCAGCAGTTATTGCAGGTTCTACCTTAGAAGCACATATAAGAGAACTTGCCAGGTCGAATTCAATTGATTTGCTTGTAAATGATAAGCCTAAGAAAGCAAGCACACTAAATGACGAGTTAACGAAAGCAGGCATCTACTCATCCCCAAGTCAGAAGCAAGTAACAGCATGGCTTGCAATTAGAAATGATGCTGCACATGGAAACTATGACAAGTACACTGCGCCACAGGTAGACTTGATGATAAAAGGTATCAGGCAATTCACGCTGAAATAAAACCTTTTAAGCCTTTCATGATATGAATCCTAATCTTATAGATGATGACGATATAAATGATCTACCTGATCTAGAATCATTTAAAAACATGCTAAGCAGTCTAAAAAGCTCAATCCCACCAACTGCTTCTGTTGATGAAATTGCAAAAGTATTTTATGATCATGCTATAATGCATACCCAACTTTATGGTCTAATAAATCCTTCTAATTTTGCTAGACTTTCTTTTTATCGGGTGCGACTAAATATTGATTTTGCGTGTGAAGATTTAGGTCTAATCAGAACGTATTCATATCCACCTGCATCAGCTTGTAAAACTAACGGAAGAGCAAACATTAAAGGTAAAAGCGTATTTTACTGTTCTGACGATGCTCTTACTGCGATCTATGAAAGCAAGCCAAAAGTGGGGGACATCGGTTATATCAGTATTTGGAACACTCAGAAAGTTGATAGGTTTGTCAAATATGCCATCTGTCTGCCCAAAGATTTAAGAGCCGATAACAAATGGGCAATATCCACAAGAGAAGCTCATGAATACTCTGAGAAACATTCCCAGACGAGAGGAGCTAATAAAGCTGCTCAATTAGACCTTTTAAATCAGTTTCTTTCAATCCAATTTATTGAAGAAAGAGAACCGTACCTTTTAACTTCGTGGCTATCAGACAATTTGTTGTATCATGATTCTAAAGCTGATTTTATTGCCTATCCAAGTATAGTAGCAAATACTCAACATTGCAATCTTGCATTTCATCCCAATAGCGTAGATACTTTATTGACGTTTAAAAAGGTTGTCAGATTCAAAATATTAGAGGTTGTCGATTCGCCAAAAGGGCTAATTATGTCTACAGGTAAAATCGCAGAGTTAAATGGATCTATCCTTCAATGGAGAGATGCCATTAAGGGGGAATTACCTTTCCTAGGAAAAATCACGGACATACCAAGACCATGAAATATAATAATGTCGTTTGCGATTGCCAGGCATTGTTACGATAAATCAAGGTTCAATTCAAAACATGCGGGTTTTTTTAACGCATAACTAACATTTTCTAATGCATAACTAACCACAGTTTAGGGCGTATAATAAAATATTTTTTTGTTCGTGCACCAGTAAAATAAGCGTGTTTTCGTTATTTTTTCAAAAACCCCCTATACATAATGAAAACTCATAAATTGATGATATAGATTTTTTTTAAAGCATATTGAATAAGGGTGGAACCATTGGATAATATCAGTTCAGATGCTTTCCATATTAAGGTAGCAACAAGACTACAAACTATGCTTAATGTAATCGGGTCCACAAAGTAAAGTTAAGAAATAATTATAAAGCCAAAAAATAAATGTGGTTTTAGAATCATTCCGCCGTTGTTGGTCTTATTTTCTGACCAACAACCCCCACTGGTACTCGTTTATAACGAGTATCCCCCGGCAGTGCGTTTGAAACGCACGAATAAATCTATCTCTTTCTTGCTCTTACTTGGAAGAAGTGGTTATTGATTTCTTTTCGCGATTTCGGGTATTAAATGAATCAGGTATTCAGGCAGTTTTCTTTTTGTTGTTATTGCTCCGTTCTCTATAGAAAGGAGGTATTCTGGTTCTTTAGAATAAGCAGATGCATCAAATATGTCAATGATATCGAAGTATCTGAAATGTGCGTTTAAATTTGCAAATCCCTCGAAATATCTTTTCCTGATTTCGCTTTCAGGTACAAAATGTCCGCCGTTCTCAACACGAATAGCTACTCTTCTCTTTGCTTCTTCAATCGAATCAAGGCACAGGTAGATAAGATGCAACTTGTATCCATTTTGTTTAAAATGTTGTGGCCAATGTAGGGGAGTAGAATTGAAATTTGTTTCGTAACAAAAATTATCCCTATTGGTTATCGCATGGCTAATTTGATTTTCAAGTTCTGCAAAAGCCATATTATGGGCCATTTCCTCACGTATATCCGAATCAAATAAAGATGCGTAAAATTTCAAAAAATAAACATCATAATCGAAAGGCAGGAATCCTGGGGGTACTAATGATTTGGAAAAAGAAGATTTCCCGGAACCATTGCAACCGGCAACTACCAAAAGAGTTGGTTCAGACATTTCTGGATAGCACGGTTACTTTCGGTAATTTGATCTTGTTGCCAGACTGAATACTTTTTTCATACACTTTAATCTGGCGTTTTATTTCCGGCATAGCTTTTCGCATTCCTTCCAGAATATCGGCTACACGTTGTTCGGTGTTTGAAGATTTCTTCATAATGCAAAATTACAAAAAATGATTGATTTTCGTCCCGTACGAGGCACCTTTCTCAGGAAGTTGCCTGCAATCAATGCTCATTTTTAGGATGTTTGTGCCCCGCTGGTACTCGTTTATAACGAGTATCCCCCGGCAGTGCGTTTGAAACGCACGAAATAGTTTTCCTGCGCGTGTGTGTTGCACCCCTACAGGCTGCGTGTAACGCGATGGTTGTTTTACCCCTGGTTGCACCGGGGCTACAAACATTTCACCGCCTCACGGGGTGATTACATGCTATTTACAAGAAAATATGTGATTCAGACTAATTTTTCCCGCCATTGTCGATCTTATTTTCCAACAACCTCGTGCGGGATGTTGCAATCTAAGTGTCTGCGTAACATCTCCTCCCCTTGGGGGAGGTCGGGTGGGGCTTTTTATTTTTACAAAAAAAATCCCGCCAATCCTGCGTTTCAACCCTGTTTGGTCTGGATACAATCTACATGCTTTTTGCTCCCTGTTTGCCACCTGCACCCCTTATCGTAACTTTGTATTAGAAGGTGCAGATAGCACGAGAAAGAAGCTTAGCGGGTTAAAAAACGGCGGCTCGCGTGGCTTTGTGCTGTGGGGCGATTTTTTTAACTGGCACTTTCTTTGGTTCGTTTCTTTTTGCTATTGAAAAGAAATGAACACTCGCGCAGTTCACTCGCGTGGGATAGAAATTAAAGACAAATAGAAAATTGCACACTATAAAAAAAGTGTGCAAAAAGTGTGCAAAAAAATATTTAAAACAACAAGACAATGAATACGATATACATAGATCACTGGGATACAAAAAAAGTGTGCAATTTTACTCATAAACGGTAAAAAATAGAAAAAATACAATTTGTCACATACCACATAACTTTATAAACAAAATTACTGCTGACCCGTGCCCGACGTAATCCAATTATTATCAGACCATATAGCCAATCAGATCGCAGCGGGTGAGGTGATACAACGCCCTGCCTCAGCCGTGAAGGAATTGCTTGAAAATGCCGTTGACGCCGGGGCAACAGAGATACAACTGGTCATAAAAGATGCAGGCAAAGAGCTCGTCCAGGTTATAGACAACGGGAAAGGCATGAGCCCCACCGATGCCCGCATGAGCTTTGAGCGCCATGCCACCTCAAAGATCAAAAGCATTGAAGACCTGTTCACGATACGCACTATGGGCTTCCGGGGCGAAGCACTGGCATCTATCGCGGCAGTAACGCAGGTGGAAATGAAGACCCGGCAGGCCGCCAGTGAAGCCGGTAGCCGGATCGTAGTTGAAGGTACGGAAGTGAAATTGCAGGAACCATGCGCGGTAAACCCCGGCACCAATATTAGCGTCAAAAACCTGTTTTATAATGTGCCTGCAAGGCGGCACTTTTTAAAAAGCGCTACTACTGAGCTTCGCCATATACTCGATGAGTTTACCCGTGTGGCACTGGCAAACCCCGGACTCGGTTTCCGCATGTGGAACAATGGCACAGAACAGTTTCACCTGGAGCCGGGGAATTTGAAATCACGTATAGTGGGTTTATTGGGGAATGCGTATGAGAAAAATTTAGTGCCGGTAGAGGAAAATACGGATGTGGTAAATATTCACGGCTTTATAGGTAAACCGGAATCGGCTACACGTACCCGCGGCATGCAGTTTTTCTTTATCAACGGACGCTTTATACGCAATGCGTACCTGAATCATGCGGTAACGCAGGCTTATGACAGCCTTATTGAAAAAGAATCGTACCCCTTTTACGTATTGTTCCTGGAGATAGACCCTAAAAGAGTTGATGTAAATGTGCACCCCACAAAGCAGGAGGTAAAATTTGAGGATGACCGGATGATGTATGCTTACCTTAATGCGGCTGTTAAGCATGCGCTGGCACGTTATAACATCGCCCCATCCCTTGATTTTACACTGAATCCCGAGATACAGCAATTACCATCGGTACAATTGCCCTATACAGATCGGCAAAAAGAAGAAACGCAAAAGGGCTATCTATATAATACATTCACAGATAAGAACCAGGCACATTTTATAGAGCGAAAGGACAGCCTTAAGCGTTGGAAAGACCTATACGAAATTGCAAAAACACCCACCACCGGTAGAGACGGATTGCATCCGTCTCCAAATAATGGCGATGAAAACAATGCGACAACAATACCATCACAAGGCACCCTGAATACAGGAGCAGAAACGGAAGGCAAGGGCAGTAATAATATAATGCTTATTCATGGCACTATGCTGGCTACCACGGTAAAATCCGGGGTAATGCTCATACATATCCGTCGTGCGCAGGAGCGCATCTGGTATGAGCGCCTGCTCGAAGAATGGAACAGCCAGAACACACCTTCGCAACAGGTATTATTCCCCACATCCTATGAGTTGTCGCCGCCGGATGCCTTATTGCTCAACGAGGTCTTGGCAGACCTTGCCCGTATAGGCTTTGATATAAACCCCTTCGGGCAGAATACATTTGTAGTGCAGGGCATACCTGCGGGCCTGCCATCGGGTGAAGAAAAGTATGTACTGGATGAAGTGGTGGAACATTTAAAACACGAAGCACCGGATACAGCGAATAAACGCACGGAACAAATATTGGCGCACATGGCTCGCCGCCTTTCCCGGAATAAACATGCCATCATGCAGCCCGAAGGCCAGCAAGCCCTGATTGATGAGCTGTTCGCCTGCTCCCAGCCCGAATATGCACCGGATGGGAAAAAGGTTTTTGTGATGCTCAAAAAAGAGGAATTGGAAGATATGCTGGGGTAAAACCCCAAACCCCTAAAGGGGCTTCCCCATGTTATGTATATATGTAAAGCGTACTTTTAGAAAATGAGGGGAAGCCCCTTTAGGGGTTTGGGGTGATAATTATTACATTTGCAATCTTTATGTCTGCGCTCAAATTTTACCCGTTAACAGTTAAGAATGTTCGTCCTGAAACGGCTGATTGTGTTTCCGTATCGCTGGAGGTACCTGACGAACTTTCTGAAAAATTCCGTTTCGCGCCTGGGCAATACCTCACTTTTCGCAGGCATTTTAATGATGCGGAGGTCAGGCGCTCTTATTCTATCTGTGCCAGCCCTAAGGACGGAGAGCTACGGGTAGCCATTAAGAGGGTGGACGAAGGCAAATTTTCCACCTATGCTCATGGTGAGTTAAAAGCAGGTGAAGTATTGGATGTGATGCCTCCGATGGGGAATTTCACAATCAAAAACCCAGCTGCCAAGCATAAAGAATACCTTGCTTTCGCTGCCGGTAGCGGTATCACACCCATCATGAGCATTATGAAATCGGTGCTGGAAGATGAGCCAAACAGCAGCTTCACCCTCGTATATGGCAACCGGTCTAAGAGTAGTATTATTTTTCGTGAGGCTATTGAAGCGCTGAAGAATAAATATATGCTGCGGCTTCGCGTATACCATGTACTCAGCCGGGAGTATATGGATATACCATTGTTCAGCGGGAGGATAGATGCTGCAAAATGCGAAGCGTTCTGCCAAAAGCTGATAGACCTTAGCACTATTGACGAGGCATTTATCTGCGGGCCGGAAGAGATGATCCTTTCTGTTCGTCAGAAATTAATTGATTTAGGCATACCTTCTCCCAGTGTGCATATGGAATTATTTACCTCGCCCGACCAACCAAGGGCTGCTCATCAAAAATGGGTATCAAGCCATAAAAGTGAGGGGCCGAAAAGTAAAGTAAGCATCACGCTCGATGGGGTTACTTTTAATATGGAGGTAGGCTTTAATGATGAGACCATATTAGACGCTGCCTTGAAAAACGGTGCAGACCTTCCCTTTGCCTGCAAAGGTGGCGTATGCTGCACATGCAGGGCAAAAGTGATAGAAGGCGAGGTAGAAATGGAAGTCAACTATGGTTTGGAGCATGATGAAGTAGAAAAGGGCTACATTCTTACCTGCCAGTCGCACCCCCGCACAGAAAGGGTTGTTATAGATTTTGATGCCCGTTAATTATTTATATTATACAACCATTCTATGGGTTGGAAATCTCTTAATAATCAGGCAAATATTAATCTGAATAAGATTATTTTTGTTTTATGAGTTCATTCCGGCAGGCAGTATTTGTTGCACTTATTTTATTGATGGCTACCGCCGTATCCGCGCAGCGAAAAAGCCGTGATCGGGTAGAATATATCCCGATATCAAAAGCGAAAAATGCCTGGGTGGATAGTATATATAATGCGCTGACAATGGAAGAGCGTATAGGACAGCTATTCATGGTAGCAGCCTATTCCGGGGGAAAAAATTATAACGAAGAGCTCATCACAAACCTCATTACACATCACCAGGTTGGCGGGCTTATATTCATGCAGGGTGGCCCTGTGAGGCAGGCGGTACTCACTAACCGTTACCAGCACATGGCACAAACACCCTTGCTCATTGCTATGGATGCGGAGTGGGGCGTAGGTATGCGGTTAGATAGTGTGAAGAATTTTCCAAGACAGATGATGCTTGGCGCTACACGTGACACGGGGCTGGTTTTCAAAATGGGCGCCGCTATTGCCGGCCAATGCAAAAGGTTAGGCGTGAATATTGATTTTGCACCGGATGTGGATGTAAATAATAATGCCGCTAACCCGGTTATTAATTCCCGTTCTTTTGGCGAGGATAAAAACTGGGTATCACGCCTCGGTATTGCGTATATGCGGGGCTTGCAAAACAATGGCGTTATCGCATGTGCCAAGCATTTTCCCGGCCATGGGAACACCGATGTAGACTCTCATAAAGACCTTCCGGTCATACCGGCATCATTACAGCAACTGGATACGCTGGAGCTTTATCCTTTTAAGCAACTCATAGCTGCGGGTGTTAAAAGTATAATGATAGCGCATCTCGAAGTGCCCGCATTAGATAATGAGGCGCATGTACCTACAACATTGTCTAAGAATACCGTTACTAATTTATTGAAAACTAAGTTGGGCTTTAATGGCCTTGTAGTAACTGACGCACTGATCATGCAGGGCGTAACAAAATATTTTCCGGCGGGTGAGGCTGATCTCCGTGCTTTCGAAGCAGGCAATGACATTTTGTTGATCCCGCAGGATGTGCCTGTGGCAATAGGGAGGATCAAAAATGCTATAGACAGTGGCACAATACCACCAACTATGCTGGAGGTAAGCGTAAAAAAGATCCTCGCCGCAAAATATGATGCCGGCCTCTCAAAATGGAAAGATATTGATGTTAAGAACATTACGTACGACCTTAACAAACTCATTGACCCCATACGCATATCTGTTGCTAAGGGTGCGATAACAATAGTAAGCGATGAGAACCAGATCCTGAACAAGATCAGCCCTACCTTAAGTATTGGTTATGTAGGTATCAATGCGAATAGCTCCACGCCACTATATGAAAGCCTCAACGATAAGTTCATGAATATAAAAGCACAATGGCTGCCTAAAGGCAGCCCGTTAGACAGTGCTCAAAAAATTCTGGATGATATTGCCAACTATGATGCAACAATAGTAGCCGTGCACAACCTCAATTTTACCCCGGGAGGCAATTATGGGCTGAGTAATGAAGCGATAGCATTTTTGCAATACGCCAGTTGCCGCAACAATGTGATGGTAGTATTGCTCGGTAATGCTTATGCTATGCAATATTTCTGTGGCGGCGGTTCTATAATGGTAGCGTATGAAGATGACACGCTCACAGAGCGGGCAGTTGCTGACGTATTGCTGAAAAAAGTAAAAGCCAAAGGAAAGCTGCCGGTAACTGCTTGTCTCAGCGGTAAAAGTGTATGTCCCGTTACTGTTAAACTACCCGTCCTGACCAATGAGCCTTCCTACAAATTAAGAAGTGTCATGTACCCTCCGGATGCTGGCGTCGTAAATCAAAAGTCGCTCGACAGGCTGGATATGTTTATTGCCAGGGATGTAGCAAATGGTGTATTCCCCGGCTGCCGCATACTTGCTGCAAAGAACGGCAAAATATTTTATGACAAGGCCTTCGGGCATATGAAGTATGACAAAAAGAAGCCCGTTGAGTTGAATACAATGTACGATATGGCGTCCTGTACCAAAGTGCTGGCCACTACGCTTTGTGTGATGCGCCTTTATGAGCAGGGAAAACTAGACCTTGATAAAACCATCGGTGATTATCTGCCGTCTGCAAGGGGTACTAATAAACAGGGTTTACACATAAGAGACGTGCTGCTGCACCAGGCAGGGTTAAAAAGTTATATTCCTTTCTTCAAAGAAACAGTAAACGGGAATGGCGACCTCAATAGTAGTATTTATAGTAGTACACAGCATGACGATTATACGATACAAGTGGGTAGGGGCATGTATATGCGCCAGGACTATGTTGACAGTATGTGGGCGCGTATTTATAAAGGTAACCTCGATAATTTGGGCAAATTTGTATACAGCGACCTGGATTTTTATTTCCTGGCAGCG
>Ga0207079_1069_pt1 | contig 18087 bp, 13 predicted proteins | sample Alteio_BWMinHeat_61_FD_153525 | JGI IMG/M metagenome (GOLD analysis project Ga0207079, IMG submission 153525) | Enriched cells from forest soil in Barre Woods Harvard Forest LTER site, Petersham, Massachusetts, United States -... | ecosystem: Environmental > Terrestrial > Soil > Temperate forest >...
GGCAAGTGTTGTTATAGCGTTATTTGCCTGGAATGTGATGGTATTACCGCTTGATTGCAAATTGAGTGCTGATTCTGCAGCAGCATCCAGGTCTTGCTCTAATGCAGTCTGCCCCTTCACTTGTAAATTGCCACCGCCCTGATTCGGTAGTGGCGACACGGTAATTGTGGTAGCCAGTGGCGCATTGGTGGGTTGGTAAATGCGAAGGACCAGGTCATTTTCATTGATGGCGCCCTGTTTTGCAGCAGTGATCAGCGCCGCGCCGGTAGAACTGGAAGCAAGGGAAGCATTATCCGGCATAGCCCCTGTCCAGGGTGGCGCTACTATGCATTGCATAGGCGACGCCCATGCCAGCGATTCCTGCAACGGCTGGCAGGATGCTGCGGGCTGCAGCCCTGACGGTATGCGTAACGCATACTCCCTGACGTGCATATCCGGGTCTGTGCCATAGGGCAGGTATGGTGCCCCGGACTCGCCTACCCAACCATAATAATGCCCGTCGCCATTCCTGAATATACAACCGTATAATGTGCCATCGTTAGGGTCAAAAGAACTGCCGTTCCAGTTGTTGTTCAGCCCCCATGCAGGTATGTCTTTATGGTACAGAGCGCATAATGCTGAACCGTTATTCTGAGGTATCACAAAATTGTGGGTGGGCGCGAACAACTGATCATTCCAGTAAACAGTGTCCTGCAGGTCTGTCCAGTGGTAAGGGGTGCCCCTTACCAGTTGCCCTATGCCGCCGCCATTATTGGCAAGCGGGAATGAAACGATTACCGCGCAGCCCTGGCCAACATCGGTAGAAAGCATAGGCGCGGCGCCGGTAGTGCGCATACGCAGCAATGGCTCGTTGGCATGTATAATGTAGTCTTGTGTATACTTGATCACCGTATGAGCGTCGGTATAAGTAAATGAGGTACGGACTATCACCCTGAGCGGCCCGGACTCGATAACGCTCACCGCAGGGTTTGACAGCGATGCGCTTACGTCTGTCAGTACCCACCCGCCATTGTTATCCTCCATGCCGAAACCATACTCGTCACCGCCATCGGCATAAAAAGAGAGTTTATTGCCTGCGGCACCAGGTTGTAATAATTCAGCGCCACTGTTCAACATGTCCTGTACTGATACCAGGTTCCAGAAACCATTTGTATCAGGGCTGAGTGTAGCACTCACTATGCCATTGCCCAGCACTACCTGTGTTGGCGCCTGTGTTACCTGTGCCGGATTAGTGGGTGCGCCGGAGCCGGATGCAAGATAAATTGTCTGGTAACCCAGGGAAGGCACGTTGCCGGCCATGAACAGCAGGCCGCCATCTGCCGTGGCCTGGTAGCCGCTGCCTTTCACTGTAATTTCTGCGTCAGCTACCTGGCCGGCTGTCAATGACACTACACCTGAAGACTGTATGCCCAACGGGTTAAAAACAGCAACGGGTGTACTGCCATAGCTTGTAGGCATGATAGCTCCCGCAATTGTATTCATGGCTTCCTGCAGCAGCCATGCCGCCCTTGAGTCGGCCTGGTGCAGCAGCGGCAACTGCTCTGCCCGGAATACATCTGGTATAGCAGTACCGGTAATGTAATCGTGATGGGTACTTGGCAACAGCAGGTTCCATGCATCCTGCAACTGCTCTGGCCAGCTAAGGCCTGTGCCCAGCGTACCTGTGCCGCCGCCGGGTTGCGCCCGGGCAGCCAGTATACTGAATACCTCTGCCGCCAGCAGGTTACGTGTGGCACGCTGGTGCAATATCTTCAGCGCGGGCCTTGTGCCTGAGCAGCCGGTCCAGAAAGGATTTGCATTGAACTGCTTACCATATGGGGCGCTCAGCTCACTGGTATGAAACTGTAACAGTTGTGCATAATCTTCAAAAGAACCGCAAACAGCGATGACCGTTTTACCGCCATACTGCCCCCCTGCCTGGTTCCACTGTGTAACGACACCCGACAGATTGGTATTCGGCATAGAAAAATCACTCAGCACCGGTACATATATATATGGCGTTGGCGATGGTGTAAAATTCAAAGTCAGGTAGGTATTGATATCCTGCGGCACGCTGATGCCGTTACCTTGCCCATACCCGCCTATGAGCCAATGCGCGGTGACGGACGACCCGTCTGCTGCTGTCCATGTGAAATCTATTTTGTTTTGTGAGAGTGTATCTACAAGGCTTGGTGGCCCTGAAACCGGTTCCTTAGGGCCGCCTTGGGACTCGTTACCGGGTATGCGTTCAAAACCGGCGGCTATAAATCCCATAGCCTGCAAGACAACCGGCAACTGGGGGTCGTGGCCAAAGTCATCCGGTATCCAGCACGTAAGTGGTGCGGGTAAGCCTGCACAATTGTCGGCCAGCCATTTATTGCCTATTAAGTAATTCCTGATAAAGGTTTCTCCATGTGTCAGCAGGTTGTCAGGCGATGTAATACCACCGCCCGCAAACCGCAGGTTGTTGTTTTTGACGCCTGCCTGGATAAGCTGCGCAAACTTTTCCGGTTGTGTCAGGGCAAATCCCCTGAGGAAGCCTGTTTCGCATATTGAATAGGCATAAGGGGCAGCAGAGCTGTTAGCCAGCAATGTGGCAGCAGACGCAAGTATGTCGTCTACACAACCCACCCCGCCCTGGTTGAAATACCATTCCGCCCTTTCGCTTTTCCCGCCGGTAACCAATACCGGGTAAGGCAGCAGCCAGTCCCAGTCAAGATGCGCACTCGCATCTAAAATCAAAAGGCTGGCAGTACCGTTAATAATATCATTTTGAGTGGTGGGGTCTGTTATACCCAGGGAAGCTAATAATGATTGTTCTGTGGTCATACAATAACTGTGTTTTTATGGTGAGGAAATTTTAAGACACTACTATGTCAGTCAATAAACATGTTATATAAAGACATTTTATTATTTTGAAAAATAATAAAAAAAATCAACAGGCTTAAAATTACTTTTAACAATCTTTATTAACGCAAATTTGATATACCATTAAACAATTCATAAATTGCTCAAAACAACACAATAAATTTTTCGTTATCTTTGTACGAATAATGAAGCCATATGCAAGCCAAAAGAATGGAGCGTGAAATGCAAACTTATTTTACACAGTTGAACACTGCTGAACAAAAATCAGTGATTCAGCTGCTGAAAACATTTTTGCAGAGAAAAAGCAAGGAGCCAAACATCAGTATTGAGGATTATAGTAAATAATCCCCCGGCAGAGCCGGGGGCTTTTATGTGTTACCCCTTTCAGGGGGTTTCTTTCATTTGACAGAATATTGGCTGCATTATAAAGTGAGTTTTTGGTATAACCTAAGCAATCATTAAACATCTGAACATGTACTGGCAGAGCCTTCAACCCTAACCTACCGCCTAAGGCGGTGGTTTTAGAAGAATAATAAAAGCCCCACCCGACCTCCCCCGAGGGGAGGAGATGTTACGCAGACACTTATGTTGTAATATCCTGTGCGAGGTTGCTGAAATTTTACACACGTTTCAAACGCTATCCCATTGAATCTGCGAAACATTCGCGGACTAGCGGGGGGAACACCGGCAACGACGGAAAAACGTAACCCCAGACAATGTTGTTTTACCCCATAGCAAATACTTTTCTGGAGCGGTTGTTCTTCACCGGCAACTTCGTACTATCTAACAGTGATCTTGAAAGAATCCGATACTTCTCCATTGGAGCTTGCAAAAACATGTATTAGAAAAATACCGGTGTCAATGGCATGGATTTGAAAAGCCGCTGTATCAGTAACGTAAGTAGTCCCTGACGATCCATATAATGTCTGTAATGAACGTACCTCCGGGTTAACACCTGCTACATCTGCCGGCAATGGAGTGCCTATACTGACTGTTACAGTTGGCGTGTAATTGCCGCCGATAAAAATAGAAACTTTTATGGGCATTGCTATAGTTGTATCTGTGTTCCTGGGCAGTGTGATGTCAAATAAGCCACTAATGTTACCTATCACATAACCGCCGTGCCCGAAAGGAAAAGGAGTCGTACTACTACCTGACTTTTTGCAACTGCCAAAGACGAATAGTATTGCGGCGGAACAGAGGATTAGTTTTTTCATATGGTAAAATTCGGCTCACACTATGCACTAAGAATGCAAAATATGTGCCAGATATTGAAAACGGAAGAAGGCATAGGTAAGACTGTACTCCTTGTTTTTTTATGACCTTGCGCGAGGTTGCCGGTGAGGAACGCAGCAACGGCGGAAAATATCTATATATTCTTCAAGTCTAATATTAACAATCTTTATTAACTCAAATTTGATATACCATTAAACAATTCATAAATTGCTCAAAACAACACAATAAATTTTTCGTTATCTTTGTACGAATAATGAAACTATATGCAAGCCAAAAGAATGGAGCGTGAGATGCAAACTTATTTTACTCAGTTGAACACTACTGAACAAAAATCAGTGATTCAGATGCTGAAAACATTTTTGCAGAAAAAAAGCAAGGAGCCAAACATCAGTATTGAGGATTATAATAAAGATATTGATGAAGCAATGGCTGAAATTGCGCGTGGAGCGGCTGTTTCGCACGAGGAAGTGCTAAAAATGGCGAAAAGCTGGTGAATGGAGAAAGAAAAATAATATGGGCGCCACGTGCCATTAAGCAATTCAGTACTGCAATTGAGTATATCCGTAAAGAGTCTGATCAGAATGCCGACTTAGTAAAGGAAAAAATCCTGGCAAAAATCAGCTATCTAAGCAGTCGCAAAACAACCCATAGGAAGGATGTGTACAGGAAAAATAATGACGGGCACTTTCATTATTTTGAATTGATGAATTACAGAATAAGTTATTATGCAGGCGACGATGACGTAATTATTCTCCGGATAAGGCATGTCAGCATGAAACCTCTTTACTATTGATCCTCCGATTACTAAAAAAACATCCTCCTAACCCCAATGTCATTTAGTTAAGCAATTTTAGTATTCCGCATCTCACATTCAACCCGCTTCGGGGTTGGCGCTTACGTCTGTTTTCCGCCAGTTTCACTGGCGGCTATTCACATTAAAGTCCTTCAGACTTCTTTAACTAAATGATATTGCCCTACCCCCTTCGCTAACGCAGTCGTCTGACCGCTGATAAAGCGGTGCTGATGACCCTACACTACAAGGGGGAATAACCATCAAGATCATTAAGCTTCATCACAATTAATAATGAACAGCTATCAATATTATTAAAAAAACATCCCCCTTGCCCCCTTGCGCCACCGTGCTCCGACGCTGAAGCTATGGCGCAAGCGTCTAAAGCTAAGGCGGCACGCGGTCGCCACCGCACAAAACCCGCGCCCAAGGGGGAATTACAACATCAAAACTATTAAGCTACTACTCTCTTTTTTTGATTTTTGATAGCGGTGTATTATAATATGCTAATTTTATTGAGGGTTTATTATTGTTATTATATTGCATAGGAACCAATATTAACAATCTTTATTAACACAAATTTGATATACCATTAAACAATTCATAAATTGCGCCCCTATTCTACAAATTAAAAAATCATTGATCAGAAATGTCGTATCTATTTACATCAGAATCAGTATCTGAGGGACACCCGGATAAAGTGGCCGACCAGATATCGGACGCACTCGTTGATAATTTCCTGGCATGGGACCCTCAGGCCAAGATAGCCTGCGAAACACTGGTAACTACCGGGCAGGTGGTGCTTGCCGGCGAGGTGAAATGCAATACTTACATAGACGTGCAAACCATAGCCCGCGAAGTGATAGCCCGCATAGGGTACACGAAGAGCGAATATATGTTTGAAGCGCACTCGTGCGGCGTGCTCTCTGCCATCCATGAGCAGAGCGCAGACATTAACCAGGGCGTGGAGCGCAAGAAGAAGGAAGAACAGGGCGCCGGCGACCAGGGTATGATGTTTGGCTACGCAACGAACGAAACCGACAACTACATGCCGCTGGCACTGGATATGGCACACAACCTGCTGCTGGAACTCAGCGCCATACGCAAGGAAGGCAAGCAAATGAAGTACCTGCGCCCCGACGCCAAAAGCCAGGTGACACTGGAATACAGCGACGACAACAAGCCGGTGCGCATAGACACCATAGTGATCAGCACGCAACATGACGAGGATGCCACACAGCAGAAAATCATGAAGGATGTGAAGACGATACTGATACCACGCGTGATCAAGAGCTATCCGCAACACAAGCATTTATTCAACGACAAGATCAAGTTTCATGTGAACCCGACCGGCAAGTTCGTAATAGGCGGGCCTCATGGCGATACAGGGCTTACCGGCCGCAAGATCATTGTAGATACTTATGGCGGCAAGGGCGCACACGGTGGCGGCGCATTTTCCGGCAAAGACCCCAGCAAGGTAGACAGGAGCGCAGCATATGCTACACGCCACATTGCCAAGAACTTAGTAGCAGCAGGCGTTTGTGACGAGGTGCTGGTGCAGGTGTCTTACGCTATAGGCGTTGCACAGCCCATGGGCATCTATGTGCAAACCTATGGCACTGCCAAAGTGGATATGACCGACGGGCAAATAGCCAGGATAGTGAGCGAAGTATTTGACATGCGCCCTTACTTTATAGAAGAGCGCCTGAAACTGCGCCAGCCTATGTATAGCGAAGCAGCAGCCTACGGCCACATGGGCCGCAAATCAGAAATTGTAAACAAAACATTCAAGAGCGCTGACGGCAGAACAAAGAACATGAAAGTGGAACTCTTCACGTGGGAGAAACTGGATTATGTGGCGAAGGTGAAGAAGGCGTTTAAATTGAAATAAACCCAAACCCCTAAAGGGGCTTCCCCATATTTTGTAAGTATACAAGAGCCGCTCCTAGCGGCTCTTGCGTTAATTTATTGTTATCGGAAATAAATATGGGTATTCCCTCTTCCCCACTTTTACCCAGCGAAAAAAAATCATTTAAAAAGTGTTTTCATAGTTTTTTCTCAATGACAAATACTTATCTATTAGTTAAAGAAACGTAGTGATGCGGGCATAGTTTTTTTGCAGAAAATAGTCCAATTATTTTTTTACTTCAAAAATCTAAAACTATGTCAGAAAACAAACAGAGGCAGAATACTCGACTGCAAAACCGTGACTGGGAAGAAACACCCAGCAGAGTAAACGAAAACGCACGTAACCAATACAACAGTCTTGATGAAGATTGGGAAGACAACGCTCAATCAGAACCGCAGCTGACACAAAACAGAAACTACACCAACGAAAATTATGAAAGCAACCAGGGCTATTTTAATGAACCATTGTACCGATCACAACAACAGTTAGAAGGCCAAAGCCGCAATACCGTAATTTACGGGAGCCAGCAACCGTCTTATGGCCGGAGCCGTGGCTACGAACCTCTTACACAGAACCCAGGCAGTAATTACGGACAAAGCCAGCAAACTGAGTACTCCGGGCCTTATGGCTATCAACGCCGGCACTATGTAAATAACCCATATATACAAAACACTCCGCAGTACGGTGGCAGTTTCGGACAACAGCAACCCTACACGCCCTATAGCAACAACCCTCAATATCCCACCAATTATATTCCCGGCCGCTGGAATGAAGGCAACTATCGTGAAAACCCGGAATGGGAAGCTTCGCAGTACGGACAACAAGGCAACTATCCAGGCATGAAGACCTATGGGCCTGAAACCAACTGGAACAGCCCGGTCACCAACGCAACAGGAATACATGAACAAGGCAAACTGTTCAGCACCGGGCCACATAGAGGCAAAGGACCAAAAGGCTACCAGCGCTCAGACGAACGGATCAAGGAAGATATAAATGACCGCATGATGGACGACGGACAACTAGATGCTACTGACATAGAAGTAGAAGTAGACAATAATGAAGTGGTACTTAATGGCAGTGTTGAAAGCCGCTTAGCCAAACGCCGGGCGGAAGATATTGCCGAGTCAATTTCCGGTGTGAACAATGTGGAGAACCACCTGCGCATAAACAAAGGAATGGAACGCAGGTCGGCAGGCTTGTCATCTACAAATACCGATTCGAAAAACAAACGCAGTTCCTTAGCCGGATCAGCCAGCTAAAGATGTTTTAAAGGGTGAGTATAAAAAGAAATGCCCCGTGGTATGCGGGGCATTTTTGTATTGTATTCAGTCTTAAAAATCACAGAGTCAATTCCATCAACAGTGTCTATACATTCAGCAATCATAGTTTGACGGGGCTGCCAATGACATGTATTGTAAATGTATGATGATCAATGGCTTAAAAAATGTGAATTTCCACAAAAATATCCACGATTGAGTGGGGTTGCACCCGCTCCGGGGTGCGTCTGTGAGGTGATCGTTAACCACCGGCTGCGCCGGTGGCTACAAACATTTTACCCCGATGGGGTAATGACGTGAGGCCAGTTATGCAAATTATACAATCCCTCCTGTCATTTTCAAAGAGCTTGTGCCGCAGCAAATTGTTTACTCACCATGACACATCTAATTATGCGCGACAAGTGTATCGAGCACTTTGTTCATACTGCGGACTGCTTCGGCTGATTTATTGAAGGCTTCCTGTTCTTCGGCGTTGAGCTTGTAGTCTATGATGCTTTCCCAGCCGTTCTTGCTAATAACCACCGGCACACCCATGCATATATCTGACTGGCCGTATTCGCCTTCGAGGTATACACAACATGGGAATACTTTGCGCTCATTACGAACGATAGACTCCACCAATGCTGCTCCGGCTGCACCGGGTGCATACCATGCTGATGTGCCTAATAATTTGGTAAGCGTAGCGCCGCCTACCATAGTGTCGGCCGCCACTTGTTTCAGTTTGTCGGCACTAAGCAGTTCGGATATGGGTTTGCTGTTGAGTGTAGCGAGGCGTGTAAGCGGAATCATGGTCGTATCGCCATGGCCACCAATCACTACAGCGTGCAAATCGGACTGAGCACAGTTAAGTTCTTTTTGCAGGTAGCATTTGAAACGCGCGCTGTCCAGTATGCCACCCATACCTATGATGCGGTGTTTAGGCAAACCAGTAGACTTCAATGCGAGATAAGTCATTGTATCCATAGGGTTGGATATAACCACAATAATAGCATCAGGGGAATGCAGCAGTAAATTTTTGCAAACTTCCTCAACAATGCGTGCGTTTGTGCCTATCAGTTCTTCACGCGTCATACCGGGTTTACGGGGAATACCAGAAGTAATCACCACCACATCAGAGTTAGCGGTTTTGGTGTAGTCGTTGGTAGAGCCAACAACACGGGTATCAAACCCCAGCAATGATGCTGTTTGTGTAAGATCGAGGGCTTTGCCTTCGGCAACACCTTCCTTAATGTCAACCAATACCAGTTCTTCAGCCAATTCTTTGCGGACGATGTTGTCGGCACAGGTAGCGCCAACTGCTCCGGCACCCACTACAGTTACTTTCATTTATGTTAGTTTTTTAGCGTTAACAGATCAAGAAATTACGGCGCAAAGATAAACGAAAAGTAAAACTAAAAGATGGTTTAATATCATGATTTTCGTCATTCTTTTATGTATATAGTATTAAAATAACCGCAAAGTCACAAAGTCGCAAAGTTATAGCGAGCAACTATAAAAATATCTGAGGCTAAAGCAGGTAGAAATATAAAAAACTACTCCCCTGTAACCTTATAGTTAACTCCTCTTTCTTTGAAATACTGTAATATAAACGGAAAGCAGTCCCTATAACTGCCGATTAGTTCGGGGGGGAAGACACCTTTTTCAGTAAACAGCCCATTCATGATCAGGTGCAAAGAAGCGGTACACGTATAACCGGTGGTGCGGCTCATAGACGATGCCTGAGTAGCGGCATCGTACTTATCGAAAAGATCATAAATAAATGTTTTGGGGACATTATTTTGCAAGCCTTTAACCTTGATGTTCATGATGGTAAACTCATCTTCATCGGGTTTTGACTTCCATTGGCCTATGAGTATAGCTGAAGAAAAATCAAGTGGCGATATTTCTACTCCTTTGAAACGGATCGGTTTTATGTCAAAGAAGCCTCCTTTTATCATTGCCTTTATGAGATCGATATGACCGGGATAGCGCAGGGTCCTTTCCTTCATATTCGGGATGTGCGCCATTGTAAATAATAAAGACCTGAGGCCATCTGTATTGAAAGATTCGAGCGTACCTACCTCGTCAAAATCGACCAGTTCGGATTCACTGAGCGCGGGCTTTGTAACTATCACGCCGTTTTCCATCATCCGCGCAGGACGGGTATATTCTTCTATAACATCGATTGGGGAGAATGGGGCTTTGTATTCAAAAGGTTTTATACGCTGCACCGGCAGTCCGCCTACCAGACACTCAAAGGAAGTTATTTGCATGGTTGCGTTGTGGTAACCGATAATATAATTACTCATACCGGGCGCTACGCCACAATCTACGATAGCAGTGACATTGTTTTCTTTTGCGAGTGTATTAAGAGCAAGTGCGTCTTCGGGGAAAAAAGATATATCTGCCACATTCTTTTTTGCTTTAATGACCGCCTCCAAAGTTTTGTAACCCATAAAGCCGGGAACTGCCGTTATCACGTAATCAAAGCCGGATAATAACTGACCATAAGCAGCATAATTGCCCAGATCGGCTTTCACGGTTTTTACGGTAGGCTCTTTTGAGGAAAGTGTTGCCAAAGCATGTTCACTAATATCAAAAGAGGTTACATCATATTTTTTGCATAAGTCAACGGCCATTGTCCTGCCCACCATTCCTGCGCCTAGTATAGCTATCTTCATTATTTAATTGTTTATAATTGCGGTGCAAAGTACAAATTGAATACGCATTTGAAAATTAAAGTACTTTTTATTTATCTTTAAAAATTCAAGAGATAAACTCAGTCAAAAGTATAAGCAGTAACCAAAATGGCGGCAAAGAAAAAGAATAAGCAAAATACAAACATTGGTAGTACGCCTGCGAAAAACCCGGTAAATACCCAAAAGCAGCAGCCTAACAGGAATTTAAAGGCAGCAGGTGGCAACAATGATAATTTTTTCCGCAAATATGTCAATATATTAATACCGTGTGGCATAGGGCTGGTTACTTTTTTATTTTTCGCGGCGTGCCTGAAAAACCAGCTTACCAATTGGGATGACCTGGGATATATTATCACCAACCCGTTGATAAAAGACACCTCACCTGACTGGTTAAAGAATATATTTTCGACTGCCCACCCTGTAATGGGTAACTACCATCCGCTTACTATTCTTCTTTATGCTATTGAATACAGCCACTACGGCCTGGAACCGTGGATCTATCATTTCGATAGTGTGATATTGCATGTACTCTGCACTATTGCTGTTTACTACTTTATAAAAGTGCTTACCGGCAGGACTGTTGCAGCCACTGTAGTTGCATTACTATTTGGCATCCACCCCATGCATGTGGAGTCTGTTGCGTGGGCGGCGGGAAGGAAGGATGTGCTTTATGGTTTGTTTTTCGTTTTGTCGTGCACTGCATACGTGCGTTATATAAGAACCGAGGGTAGCAAAAAAATGGTGTGGTACATCAGTGTGCTTGTTTTATTTGCTATATCGCTGCTTGCTAAATCTGTGGCTGTGACCTTGCCGGTGACCTTATTTGCTATTGATTACCTGGAAAGAAGGAAATTGAATTTGATGCTATTTGTCGAAAAGATACCATACTTCGGGCTGTCGCTGCTGTTTGGTATTTTGTCGATATACGCACAAAAAGATATTGGCGCTCTTGCCTCTCTTGATGCAAGTTTTTCTGTGGTTGAAAGAATTGCTCTTGGCTGTTATGCTTATTGCACTTATCTATGGAAAGCAATAATACCTGTTGGGTTATGCAACTTCTACCCTTACCCACTGAAAATAGAGCATGCATTACCGGGAATTTATTACATATACCCGGTCATTGTTTTAGGGCTTGCTTTTGCTGTATGGAGATTTGCACGTAATAACAGGGTTATTCTTGTGGGACTTGCATTTTTCACTATCAATATTTTACTGCTGCTGCAATTCCTGCCTGTCGGCGGAGCCATATTCTCAGACCGTTATGGATATATTCCGTACATCGGGTTGTTTCTTATTATTGGGTGGCTGGTGTCAGCATATTTTGAAACAAAGGATAAAGTGCCTACGGGCAAAATAGTGTTGGGAATTACGCTTGGCTATTGCCTGGTATTAGGTTTCCTCACTAATGAGCGATGTAAAGACTGGTATGATTCGGTAAGCCTGTGGAAAGACGATATAGAAAAACACCCTGAGGCACCCGTGGGTTACTTTTATCTTGGACAGGAATATTTTACACGGTTCGAAAAATCAGCAAACCCCAACGAGAAAAAAGCATTGGGAGATTCTGCATTGCTGAATTTCAACTTGTCGATACAAAGGAAACCTGATTATGTGAACCCCATTATCTGCGTTGCAGACCTGCAGCGGTCTTACAACCTTCCGGACTCTGCCAAGAAAACCTATTTACGGGCGTTGCAAATAAATCCTAAAAGTGAGAGTGCCTACCTGGGGCTGGGTGTTGTTTACAGCATAAAGCAACAATATGACTCAGCCGGATATTGTTTTAAAGCTGGGCTTGCCTTAAAACCGTATGCGCCGGAAGGACATAGTAATTACGCTAACTATTTTGATATTATCGGCAAACTGGACTCTTCATTAAAAGAATATGCCATTGCCATTTCCCAAAACCCTGATGCGTACATACCGTATATGAACAGGGCAAGGATATTCATCAGACAAAACAAACCGGATGATGCTATGAAAGACCTTGCAAAAGCCATAGAGATAAGCCCTGAGACGGGGGATAATTATTACCTGAGGGGCAAATGTTATGCCATGAAGGGGAATAAAGTGCAGGCGCTGAAAGACATTGAGACCGCGAAATCAAAGGGGTATACGCAAATTGATCAAAATCTTTATAACCAGTTGAAGCAATAGAGGGCTTCGATAAAATTTTCAGGCATGCGAAAACAGTATTTAACAGCAATCTTGGTATTACTTACCTCAACTATTTTTGGTCAATCCAGTTTACTAGATGACGTGCCGGATATAATAACAAACACGTCTGCATCTATGTATGAATATTTGCCAAAGACCATACAACGTAACGGCAGGTATATAGAAATGTGGATAAAGGAGTTGCCACAGAACAACGTTCAAAAGTTCAGAAAAGCGCAAATAGATTTAGCGAAAAAAAGTAAATGGAACCTAACAGGTTTTGATAAGTTAGATCACATAAAATCAAAGTTTGAATGCAATTGCAGAAATAAAACCTACCGGATAGTTGAATCCATCTACTACGATGTAAATGGAGAGGTTATCAAGGATTATAACATGCCTTATGTGGAATGGAGCAACGTCGTACCTGAATCTGTGGGACAGCAGTTGTATGAATTTGCATGCAACTTCAAATTTTGATGCCTTCGTAAAACGAAAATGCAGTAGTCCCCATTACTGCATCTGTAGTTTATATATTATTGTGCATTGCCTGCCACGTAATCCCTTTTTCTTTACCACTAAAAAAAGAAGTTCTCCTTTCATCAAGAATTTTTAGCTGATCTTCAGTAAAAGCAGGTTCAGTAACATTATCATTAATGTCTTCTTCCAACAGCATATATAGTGCATTCACTTTTTTATTATCAGCGTCTGACAGATAAGAAATAAGTCGGTCTCTTTTCATTGCAGCAGTCATAAAACCTTTTTTACAAATTTACTAAAATTATTCATTGTTATTTCTCAAAAAAATACGGGCCTACGTTTATGTTTCTTTCTTTTTCTCACCAAGGATCTTTAATGTCCTGAGCATGGGTGCGGCAAAATAAGTAACACCCACAACGACAAGCGTCATGCAACCACCAAAGACTACAGCAGGCACTGTACCCATCCAACGAGCGGTAATACCACTTTCCATGGCGCCAAGCTCGTTTGATGAACTGATGAACATAGTATTTACCGCCGCTACCCTGCCGCGCATACCATCCGGCGTATAAACCTGTAAAATAGTGCCCCGGATAACCACACTGACTGCATCGAACATGCCGCCTAATAACAACATGGCAAACGCAATTACAAATCCCCACGACAAGCCAAAACCAAAAAGGTCTGCCATCTTGCCCGCGCCAAAATATCCACAATAGCCAAAAACAATGGTGGTAACACCAAAGCCTGCTATGCATGCCATCAGTTTTATACCAGGTTTCTTTTTTAGCGGCATAAACGACAAAATAAACAACATGACGACAGAACCTATACCGGGCGCAGCCCTCATCCAGCCATAGCCTACCTCCCCTACTTTAAGTATATCAATAGCATACACAGGCAACAGCGCCACAGCACCACCAAAGAGCACTGCAAACATATCGAGCGACAAAGCTGCCAGCACTAATTGCGTTCGGAAAACAAACTTAAGACCTTCTCCGAGGCTCTTTGATATAGGCTCTTTATCTTTCTTTAAGATGCCCTGTTTGGGTATTCGCATAACAGCAACCATCGCAATAAGCTGAATAACGCATACCGCAATGAGCCCAACCTGGTACCCGAGTAATATCATGAAGCCACCGAAAAGCGGCCCTACAACAGCGCCTATCTGCCATGATGCGCTGCTCCATGTAGTGGCATTAGGATAGAGCTCCCTAGGTATCAGCAACCCCTGCAACGCAAAGGTGGAAGGGCTAAGGAATGCTCTTAATGCTCCACCAATAAAGACACCGAGGTATAGCAACCAAAGTATCAGTTGCTTTGATATTAAGGTTTGTAAGTGTGTCCATGTAAGGAATGTAAAAAAAACGGACAGCAGGATATAGCCTATAATGCATTGCGTCACTAAAGTTCTCTTTTCTTTAAGGTCAACAAAGTGCCCGGAAAATAAAGAAAATCCGATGGCGGGTATTACCTCACAGAGACCCAGCATACCCAGCGATAACGGATCACCGGAGTGGAGCGTAAGGTTATAAGTAAGTTTATAGTAAACGAAATAGCTGACAATAGTCGTCTGCATCTGCAATGCCATTATGACGCCAAAACGCTGGAGCAAAAAATTTCTGAATAGCGGATACCTGAGTGCTTTGTTCTTAATTAAAAATGAGGTAGCCGGGCTCAAAAGGGAAGTGTTTGGTTTGCACAAAAATATTGTATTAAGAAGATATTTACAGTTAAATTTGCCAGACAATGAATAATATTACGCAGATCATAGGGACAAGCATTGTCCAAGCCTTCCTGGAACTGAAGGCCAACAAGCTGCGCACTTTCCTTTCCCTGCTCGGCATTACGATAGGGATATTTTGCATCATAGGCGTTTTGACGGTATTGGACAGCCTGAAAAATAATATCCAAAAAGACATGGCTAGCCTGGGCAGCGATGTGCTATACATAGACCGCTGGCCATGGATGGACGAAGGGGGCGAATATAAATGGTGGGAATACTGGCGCCGGCCTAGCCTGAGCCCCAAAGAAGCTAAAGCCATAGTAACCCAGTTGCCCGAAGTTGCCGTAGCAACCATATGCGTCAGTACCCGCAGAATGACCATCAAATACAATGACGTTGATGTGAGCAGCATTGAGGGATATGCAGTAACTGATGGTTTTGACAAGTTGCAGAATATTGATATTGTTAACGGGCGATACCTCAGTACTTCTGAACTGGATGGCGGAGTCTATTCTGTAGTTTTAGGCTATGAAGCCTACAATGCACTGTTTCCCGGCAGCATCGATCCGCTGGGAAAGAGCATTACTTTTTATGGAAGAAAGTTTAGTGTGGTAGGTGTCATGAAGAAGTCAGGGCAAAATTCAGTTGGCTTTGACTTTGATAATTGTGTTATATTCCCATACTTTGCAGCAGCGAATTTTCTTGAAGTAAGATCACTCGATTATGATCCGCTGCTGGCGGTAAAAGCGGTAGAAGGGAAAAACCTAGAAGACATAAAATATGAAGTGGAAGGCGTATTGCGCAAGGTGCGCAAAGTAAGACCGGGAGAGCCCAATAATTTTTCAATAAACCAGCTCAGCCAGTTCTCTAAACGTATTGATTCCATGTTTGGCCTCATTGACATGATAGCGCTGATCATTGGCGGGTTTTCACTGCTGGTTGGAGCATTCGGCATTGCAAATATTATGTTCGTAACTGTAAAAGAGCGCACCAAGATCATAGGCTTGAAGAAGGCAATAGGCGCACGAAAATCGTCTATATTATGGGAATTCCTGCTGGAAGCGATCGTACTGTGCCTTATTGGCGGTTTTATGGGTATCCTGATCGTTGTTTTACTGAGCCTTATACTGACATACGGGGTTGACTTTCATGTCACCCTTTCCCTCAGCAACTTCTTTATTGGTATTTTTGTATCTATATTCGTTGGTGTTTTATCTGGAGTAATACCTGCACGGTCTGCCTCACGGCTAAACCCTGTAGTAGCTATAAGAACAAATTGATATTTTATGAAAAAAAAGCGGGTGCTGATACTCGACAAAGAACGTATCTCCTACAAATTGTGCCGTATGGCCTATGAAATATGGGAGCACAATAGCAACGAGCAGGAGATCATACTGATAGGTATTGAAAAAGGTGGAAAGATACTTGCCGATAACCTTTCGGCCATATTAAAAAAGATAAGCCCGCTTAAAGTGATCACTATATCTATTAACATCAACAAGAAAAAACCGCTCAACAATGCAATAGAGTTAAGTAAAGACCTCACCGGCCGTTCTGTGATCCTTGTTGACGATGTGGTCAATTCAGGCAAGACCATCATTTATTCGCTCAATACCATTCTATCGTATGACCTCAAAAAACTAACGGTGGCGGTGCTGGTTGACCGGAAACATAAATCTTTCCCCATAGCCTCTGATATTGTGGGGCATACTATAGCCACTACAATACAGGACCATATAGAAGTAGAAACAGCAGGAAAGGAAATTACTGCAGTTTATCTTGAGTAAATATCAAATACCAAATATCAAATACCAAATTCCAAATACCAAATTCCAAACAGATAAATAATAGATGTCTTTTACATTGGTTATACATGGCGGCGCAGGGAATATTACTCCTGCAATAATGAACGCAGAACAGGAAGCACAATACACAAGAGGGCTTACAGAAGCTTTAGACAAAGGATATCATATACTACAAAACGGCGGCACATCGCTGGATGCAGTAGTTGCTGCTATCACTACGCTCGAGGACAACCCTATATTCAATGCCGGGCGTGGGGCAGTGTTTACAAAAAAAGGCCTGAATGAAATGGATGCTGCTATTATGGATGGCAGTAACCTGATGGCAGGCGCTATAGCAGGAGTAAGGAATATCAAAAACCCGATAAAGCTGGCGAGAGAGGTGATGCTGCGTTCCGGACATGTGTTCCTGAGCGGAGAAGGCGCAGCCGAATTCGCACTGAACCAGGGAATAGAAATGGCGCCTGATGAATATTTCTTTAACAGGCAACGGTATGACCAATGGGTGGAAATACGCGACAGCGACTATTACCAACTGGACCATAAGGCGGATAACCTGAAAGGACAAACAGATCCAGAGTATAAATTCGGCACGGTGGGAGCTGTGGCTTGTGATGCAGAAGGGAACATTGCAGCCGGAACATCAACAGGCGGCATGACGAACAAGCGCTACGGGCGCATAGGCGACAGCCCTGTAATAGGAGCGGGCACCTATGCCAATAATAAAACCTGTGCCATATCGTGTACCGGGCATGGAGAACCGTTCCTGCGGGCAGTAGTGGCACATGATGTTTCGTGCCTGATGGAATACAAAGGACTATCCTTGCAGGATGCAACCGCAGTAGTTGTAAAAGATAAGCTGGTAAAGATCGGTGGCGAAGGCGGCCTTATTGCTGTGGATGCAAAAGGAAATTATGATTTTTGTTTTAACTCAGCAGGCATGTACAGAGGTATGAGGAATAGCGATGGGAAAGAGGTAGTGGCATTTTATGGGGAATAGAATGTGTACCTCACACTGACTACTGATTTGAAATGTTATGCTCCGTAATGCTGTTGTATGTATTCAATAAGCACTGTAATATCTTTATCAGAAACAGTTTCTTGCTCTGATTTATCGTAAATAGTTAGAAAATAAATTGCGTTTTGCTGTATTTTTATGCAAGTAATAATTCTTGCTCCTCCACT
>Ga0207079_1070_pt1 | contig 17915 bp, 10 predicted proteins | sample Alteio_BWMinHeat_61_FD_153525 | JGI IMG/M metagenome (GOLD analysis project Ga0207079, IMG submission 153525) | Enriched cells from forest soil in Barre Woods Harvard Forest LTER site, Petersham, Massachusetts, United States -... | ecosystem: Environmental > Terrestrial > Soil > Temperate forest >...
GGTGCCTGCGGGATATTCCGGGGTTTTGCACCAGCGGCCATTGTGTACGTCCAGGTCGCCGGAGCCGGAGGTAAATACATAGTCTTCCTGGTAATCGCCAAGGGGGTAGCTGGTGCTTACGTCAGGGCCATAGTTACCACTGGTAAGTACAGTGCCATCGGGTAGGGTATGGCGCTGGGTAATGCTGCGTAGCTGGAAGCTGCTTTTCATGCGCCTGATGCCACCGGTGCCATCCGTATTTGCATACCCATATGCGCCGTACACCGGGTAGCCGTCAAATGCGTATCCTATAATAGGGGAGTGGTGCATGCTATCTGTAATACTATACAGGCATTTAGGGCTTACATGGTGGTGGTATTCACCACCTGGCGCCGGATGCCCAAGGCAATTGTCGAAACTGGAGCCCTCGAACATATAAGCGTTTTGATGCCAGATGTTCAGATTATTATAGCTCATTGCGTCCTGCGTATTGAAGATAGAAACACCATTTTTCCATACGCCAACATGGCCAAGGCCAACAGGAGTCAGCGTGCCTGAATTCGGTGCAGGGCGGCGAGTGATCTTGAATACGAAATTCTGGTTGGCCGGGATGTTAGGGTTGCCTATCCAGGGGCCTATGGAATAGCCGGGTATGCAGGTAGCACTGATGTACACATCGGTGGCGTTGTACTGCACTAATTGTACATTGCTTACAATTCCCGAATAGCCCGTAGCAGTGGTATTGCGTATCCATGAAGTAATTTCCGGGCCAACCTGTGCCCTATTATAGCTGGTTGGGAAAAAAACAGCAAAAAAGATTAAAGCTAATTTCCGATTCATAAATAGTGAGTTTTATAGTTAGACGCTGGTATTGTTTAAAACCTTCGGGTGTGAAAGTCATAAGTAGATAGTATTTAGTACTTAGCAGATAGTCGTGAGTTGTATTTGCCCATGCTCCCCGATAAATCGGGACATTCTGTTTTATTGCTTATTGAGCCATAGGGAGGTTGTTGTTTTTTAATACTATTTTGCATACTTTTTTTATTTTTTTTATCCCACACATCTATGTATAATCAATTGACCCATTGAGTAAATGATATTTAATTTTGCACACTATTTGCACACTTTTTTAGAGTGTGCAATTTTATATACTTGTATTTGTCATGCCGGGCGGATACAAAAAGTAATAAAATATAATCAAATTGTCTGAACCTTGATTAATCGGGATTTTACTGATTTCCTGATGCTGTATCCGACTAGAAAAATCAGGATAATCTATTAATTCTTTTATCTGCATGTTCTACCACAAAGTTACGGTGAGCGATAAGAATGGCAAAGGCGGATTTTGCATGATGCTGTTGCCAGCGTATAATCATGCAAAAAAGTATGCAGGCCCAGCAAGAGTTTGAGGGGTTTTTGTTGGAAAAATTTTGCCTGCATAAAATGAAGCGGCTATTGTATTAAAATATATATCTGTTTCAGCCTAACATTTTTATTGTTTTTAGCGCCATATTAATTAGTGGTTATTAGGTTTTTATAAATCCCGAAGTATACCAAATTATTATTATTTTTATGTTACCTATGTTTAGGATTTGATGCAAAAATGATCCTGTGGCCTATGAACTATTTATACCTTCTCAACCGGCTGATACTTGCAGGGCTTTTTATGCTCTCATTCAAAACCGGACACCTATATGCTAAAGTTGGGTATCCGGGTGCAAACAGCCAAAAGCAATTAAGCGCTACTGATGATTCAGCGAATGCAAAATTGCAGCAACTACAGGGCATGACTATTAATTCCAGCCTGTTTTTTATAGAAAATAAGGGACAGATCACCGACCAAAATGGTAGCGCGCGCAATGATATACAATTCAGGCTCGCAGCGACAAACGGGCTGAATATTTTTATTGGTGACGGCGCTATCCATTACCAGTTTAACAAGTGCGACAACCCACAAAGCTCAAAATATGCCCGGAAGAGATTCCCTGATGCGAAATCACACGCAGAAAACTATGGGGCTGAAGGTGCAGATGGAACTATGGATACCATGTACCGAATGGATGTGGAACTGGTAGGCGCGAATAAAAATGCCAGGGTAATTGCCGAAGGAAAGCAAAACTATTATGAAAATTATTACACAGCGCCCATAGGCGTGAAGGGGGTAACAGCAAATGCCTACAAGCGCATAGTTTATAAAGATATTTACCCAAATATTGACTGGGTGCTATACATGGAGGACAAAAAGCTGAAGCATGAATTTGTGATCCATGAAGGCGGCAAGGTGAGTGATATAAAACTAAAATATGGCGGGGCAACGGGGCTAGCGCCGGATAAGGACGGCAACTTAATTGCCGAAACACCCCAGGGTACAATTACAGAACAGGCGCCGTATAGTTATGATGAAAATAAGGAGCGGGTGGCTTGCGACTTTACATTACAGGACAGTATCTTAAGCTACACGGTTGCTAGCTATAGCGGTACACTAGTAATAGACCCGACTCTTGCGTGGGCAACTTATTTTGGTGGTAGTGCATTCGACGTGGGCTGGTCATTGGCAACAGACGGACCAGGCAATGTGTATATGAGCGGTGCAACATCCAGCACATCGGCAATAGCAACTACCGGGGCCTACCAGACGACATTTGGAGGCGTTGAGGATGCTTTCCTCGCAAAGTTTAATAGTACTGGCTCGTTGGTATGGGCTACCTATTACGGGGGCACTGGTGCTGACGGGGGAGAGGCAGTTGCTGCTGACGGATCGGGGAATAACGTATATATGGCAGGGTTTACGTCCAGTACATCCGGAATAGCAACACCCGGGGCCTATCATGCAACTTACGGAGGAGGCATGATGGATGCGTTCCTTGCCAAGTTTACCAGTACAGGCTCGTTGGTATGGGCTACCTATTATGGCGGCAGTAACCAGGACGCCGGAGTCGGGGTAGCCTCTGACGCATCGGGAACTATATATATGGCGGGGTATACTTCCAGTACATCCGGAATAGCGACACCCGGTGCTTACCAGACAAGTTTCGCAGGAGGTACCGAGGATGCATTCCTTGCCAAGTTCAGCAGCACCGGTTCGCTATTATGGAGCACCTATTATGGTGGTAATGGTGATGACCTGGGATACAAGACAGCATCGGATGGAACAGGAAATGTGTATATAACGGGCAACACAAGCAGTTTGTCGTCCATTGCGACACCCGGAGCTTACCAGGCGACGTACGGAGGAGGAAGCGCGGACGGATTTCTCGCCAAGTTCAATAGCACTGGTTCGTTGTTATGGGCGACCTACTACGGTGGCAGTGGTGGAGATGACGCTGCAGGCGTTGCTACTGATGGCTCAGGAAACGTATGTATAACCGGGGGAGCGGGCAGTTCGTCAGCCATCGCAAGCCCGGGAGCATACCAGGCCACATATGGAGGTATGAGCGATGCTTATATTGCAAAGTTTGATAGTTCCGGCGCAAGGCTATGGGCTACCTACTACGGCGGCAGCAACGTAGATAACGGGCTTGCGATAACGACAGACGATACCGGGAATATATACATAAACGGAGAAACGAGGAGTACATCAGCAATAGCCACACCGGGAGCCTACCAACCAGCATTGGGCGGAGGCTACGACGCGTACGTTGCCAAATTCAATGGCTCCGGCGCCATGCAATGGGCCAGCTATTATGGGGGAACCATTGATGAAGTGGGATATGGAATTGCTGCTGATGGAACCGGCAATGTGTATATATGCGGACAAACGCAAAGTACATCGGCAATAACAACTACCGGGGCTTACCAGACAACATATGGAGGAGGCGGTGCTGATGGTTTCCTGGCAAAATTCGGCCCCGCGACAACCTATGGTGCCGCAACTGTTTGCGTGGGCGGCAACATCACCTTAACAGGGTCTCCGCCGGGCGGGACATGGAGCAGCAGCAATACTGCGATAGGCACAGTTGGCTCTATATCGGGAGTGGTAACGGGAGTGGCTGCCGGTGTTGATACCATTTATTATACCACTATCAGTGGAACAACAAGTACTATAGTGACGGTAAACGCCAATCCCGCACCTATTAGTGGTGTGACCGGCATATGTGTAGGCACAACAACTACATTCACAGATGCCACCCCCGGCGGTACATGGAGCATCAGCCCATCGGTATTTGCTATTATAGGTTCAAGTTCCGGGATCGTTACACCAATTTTTCCGGGCTGCTCAACTATTACTTATACGGTGGGTAGTTGTTATGTGACTTATGGGTTTTGTGTTAATCCTTTCCCCATATTATTTACGGTAACCGGCGGAGGTATGTATTGTGCGGGCGGCACCGGAGTGAATGTGGGGTTAAGCGGATCGACAACCGGAGTTACGTACCAGTTGTATAATGGCACTACTGCTATTGGCATGCCTATTGCGGGCACTGGGTCTGCGCTTTCTTTCGGGCTACAAACCGTAGCGGGCACCTATACGGTTGTAGCCACTATTACGGCTACAGGCTGCTCCACTACCATGTCGGGCAGCGCGGCTGTTGCTATTAATCCATTGCCTATGCCATATCCGCTGTACATTGGCACACCCGGCATTGATAGCATCTGCTCGGGCGCTACGGGCAACCACATCATTCTTGGCGGTTCTACAACCGGAATAAATTATCAATTGTATATGGGTGGGGCACCGCTAGGAGCACCGGTACCGGGGACCGGAGGCATGATAGATTTTGGGGCGTTCACAGCACCGGGCATTTATAGTGTTATAGCTGTAAACACTTTTACCGGATGCGTGAATAATATGGGCCCTGTAAGTATACACACAGCCCCCACCGCGATAAGCGGACCGGGCAGCGTGTGTGTCGGAGCAATGATAAACCTTACGGACGCTACTGGTGGCGGCATGTGGACCAGTAGCAATGCCCATGCCAATGTTGGTTCTATATCAGGAGTAGTTACAGGTGTATCTACTGGGACATCAACAATCACCTACACGCTGACTACAGGTTGCTATGTTGCCAAAACAATAACGGTGAATACGACAGCCAGTACCATATCAGGTACCCTACAGGTGTGCCAGGGCTCAACGACTGCCCTTAGTGATACCGCGTCAGGTGCTGTGTGGAGCTCGTCGACAACTGCGATAGCTGCGGTAGGGTCGTTATCGGGGATTGTGACGGGTGTTTCGGCGGGTACTGCTACCATTACTTGTTTTCCGACAGGTGGATGTTTGGCAACCGCAGTGGTGACTGTAAATGCATTGCCTACATTATATTCAATGACCGGCGGTGGCATTCATTGCGCAGGCGGATGCATACATGTGGGGCTTACCGGGTCGACAATCGGCCAGGTTTTCCAATTTTATTGGGGCACAATTGCATTATTCCCTTTAGTAGCAGGGACAGGTGGCCCGCTTGACTTTGGATGCCAGTCAGCAGCGGGCACTTATACTTGTGTAGCTATGACATCTGCAGGCTGTACGCGCGCTATGACCGGCAGCGCAACTATATCTATTACTCCAGCACCGGGGCCAATCACCGGGCCTTCTGCTGTATGCGCGGGTGCAACGGTCACTGAAACAGATACCACCACGGGTGGGACATGGAGCAGCGTTATGCCTGCAATAGCCTCCATTGGGTCTGCTACAGGTATAGTGACCGGGCATGTGATAGGTACTACAACAATCGTCTATACACTGCCATCGGGCTGTTTAGCTACCAAGACCGTAACCGTGAGCGCCGCACCCGGTACTATCAGCGGTGCGCCGACCGTATGTACCAATGATTCTACAACATTAACAGATGCTACAGGAGGAGGTGTGTGGACGAGCAGTGCAATTACAAAAGCAATAGTTGGTTCCTCGACCGGAGTGGTAACCGGAATTTCCGGCGGGGCGGTGATGATCACTTATTCGCTTGGCACGGGATGTATTGCCACCAAAGCAATGACGGTGAATGCAGGCCCGGCGGCTATAACGGGCACCATGGCCTTGTGTGCAGGCTCGTCGACTACGCCCGGAATGACAACTACAGGCGGCGTATGGACGAGCGGGGCGATAGGGGTAGCGACCGTTGGTTCGACGGGTGTAGTGCACGGTGTATCTGCGGGAACTGCGGGCATTACTTATACGCTAACGAATGGCTGTAAGTCAAAGGCAACGGTGACAGTAAATGCGCTGCCTGCCATCAGTGCGGGACCGGGAGCAAGTATTTGCAGCGGCTCATCTGCCACATTAACGGCGACCGGCGGGACTACTTATACCTGGTCACCGGCAACAGGGTTATCGGCAACTACGGGCGCAACGGTAGGGGCGAGCCCTACCGCTACGATTACGTATACAGTAACCGGTATGCTGGCAGGATGCAGCGGCATTGCCACTAATATAGTTACCGTGAATGCTGTACCAACCATCAGCGCAGGTTCATGGGTAATAATATGTAGTGGTTCGTCAACTACCTTAACAGCAACGGGAGGTACTACTTATACGTGGTCGCCCCCAACGGGATTATCAGCAACAACGGGAGCAACGGTAGGGGCGAGCCCTACCGCTACGATTACGTATACTGTAACCGGTACTACTGCGGGCTGCAGCGGCACGGCAACCAAAGCAGTTACGGTGAATACCATAGCCGGAACAATATCGGGAGCGGGGAGCGTGTGTGCGGGAGCGACGACTACATTAACCGACTCATCGCCCGGAGGGATATGGAGCAGCAGCAATACCGCTATGGCTACTGTGGGAAGTGTATCGGGAGTAGTATACGGCGTAAGCGCAGGTACAGTAACAATTACTTATACTACTACTTACGGCTGTAAAGCCACCCTATTGATGACCATTAACCCGATACCATCTGCCATTACCGGGGCCAGCAGCACGATGTGCGTGGGACGTACGATAACACTCAGCGATGCAACGCCGGGCGGGGCGTGGAGCAGCAGTAACATGAGTATTGCTACCGTATCTACGACAGGTGTTGTGACGGGAGTATCGGGTGGAAATGCAACAATCAGCTATACCCTAAGCACAGGTTGTGCTGCTATACGCACGGTAAGTGTAACTGCTGTACCCGCGATAACAGGGCTGCACAATTTATGCGCATGGGGAGATACAGTAACGGTACATGATTCTGTTGTAACGGGTTTATACAGCAGTACACTAGTGACGGCAGTTAACCTGGGTGGAGGTACGGGCAGAGTAACCAGCTATGCCGCCGGAATAGGAACAGTATCTTATACGTTGCCTTCAGGATGTTTTACATCTGCAACTGTTACTGTATATCCAATACCGGGATTGATAACGGGGACGACACATATATTCGTAGGCGGCACAACGACATTATCTAACTCTGTGGCCGGTGGTAGCTGGAGTTCGGGGGCACCAACAATAGCAACAGTGGGTTCTGCAACCGGACTTGTAACGGGTGTTTCAGCAGGAACTGCGCACATCACCTATACTTTGCCAACGGGATGCGATGCCGACACTGTAGTACATGTGGCTGCAGCGCGACCATCCGGACCAAGATCTACGATGATGACAAGCGGTGGTGAAATAAGGGTGATACCTAACCCGAACAAAGGAGCATTCACTATCAGTGGAACATTGGGAACAACAGCAACGCAGGAAGAAGAAGTGTGGCTGGAACTGACGGACATGCTGGGGCAGGTGGTGTATAAAAACAAAGTGCTATCGCACGAAGGGAAAATAGAAGAGGACGTGCTACCAGGTAATATAGCTAGTGGCATGTACCTGCTGAGTGTTCGGTGGAGTGACGGGAATAAGGTGATGCATGTGGTGGTGGGTAAATAGCCCCTGTCCCCCGAGGGGAACCATTAATTGAGCCTGGTTGCAGAAGTTGAGCAGTCATGGTTAGACGTGGTTCACCATGACACTCATTCTGCTTGTTAAAAATTATCTTTTATCACAGAAGGGCGCCCTAAGGGCGCTTTCTGTATTGTTAAGCCAATGAAATGGCAGAAAATCCACCCCGGGTAATACTTATTTTACCCCATAAATGACCTATATCATACTTAGTATATAACGAGAATTACTTAACTTACGTCCAGTTTTATATTTTTTTACATAAATTATTAATGAGTATGCAATTCTTTACAAACAGGCTCCACACAGTCAGTGCGCTTTTTATTTTCTTTTTTTTATTGACCGCATCACGTTCCTCAGCGCAGGGTACGGTGGATACCGGCCGTGAGTCAGCCAAGGCTTCCATCAATATGACGGACCTTTCCAATTACTACCTGGCACATCCTCCTGCTTTTTTAGTGAAGGAAACTGAAAATGAGGATGATGACGTCACCCCGGTGCGCCCTCCGGCTGACCCTGCGCGAATTCGCACCATGCTAAGCACTTACATACCGACTACCTATTTGCCTGTTTCTCCGTCGCCCACAGATACTTTTGAATCAACCCTGGATAATGGCACGTCTATTCCACCAGATACGCATGGGGCAGTTGACTCCAACTATTGTATGACCACTATAAATAGTGGCGTGCATATCCAGACAAGGGCGGGCGTGAATGTTTCGTCTGTATCGCTTGATGCATTCTGGACCTCCCTTGTTGGCGGAGGGACATACGACCCAAGGATACACTATGACCCATACTACCATCGCTGGATATTTATCACAGATGCCGGTGCACAATCTGCGGCATCGGCTTTATTGATAGGTGTGTCAAAAACCAGTAATCCTACGGGTGGCTGGTGGCTGTATAAAGTGATGGTAAGTGTTCCGGGTTATTGGTTGGATTACCCTAATGTAGGGTTCAACAAAAATTGGGTTGTGGTTACCGGCAATCTTTTCCAGATAGTCGGAAGCGGATCCGGAGGGAATAGAGTGTATGCGTTCAACTATGCCAGCCTGATGTCCGGAGCCGGTGCACCGTATACGGCATTTACGCAGGCTACCTCACAATGCATTGCGCCTACATTAACTTACGACCCAACCCTCGAAAGTATATTTTGTATTGAAAGCTGGAACGGAGGAGCCGGGGGCGGAGGGCAAATGCAGCTTTGGCAAATAAAAGGGGCTGTAGGCTCTGAAACAATGACCTCTATAGGTTTCCCGGCATCAGCGGGTTATAACTGGCAATCGCAAGGCAACGGAGGATCCGATTTTGCCCCACAGTTGGGTAGCGGCGGTTTAATACAAACCAATGATGACCGTGTTTTCTCCGCCCAGTACATCAATAGCAGGCTTTGGTGCGCTCACAATGTATTTTCTCCGTCTGCAGGGCCTACCACCCGTTGTTCGGTACAATGGTGGCAGATGGATACTTTTGGTACTCCAACGCAAATAGGATTGATAGATGACCCTACCAACAATAATTTCTTTTCATTTCCTTCTATTGCTGTGAATTCGAACAATGATGCGCTTATTGGGTTCACTCAATTCTCCGCGAATACGCATCCAGACGCTGCGTATGCCCTTCATGTGAATACTGACCCTGCCAACTCCACAAGGCCATTCATAGTTTACCGGCATGGGCAGAGCACTTATTTTAAAAACTTTGGCGGCCCCAGGGACAGGTGGGGCGATTATTCTGGTACCAATGTTGACCCGCTTAACATGACCGATTTCTGGACGATACAGGAAACTGTTGCCAGTACAAATACCTGGGATACCTGGTGGGCGTACGTGAATATGTGCAACATAGTAGCTACTATCACCCCGTCCGGGCCTACCACATTCTGCGCAGGCAGCAGCGTAACACTCACCGGCACCAGCGGCCTGGGGTATACTTATCAATGGCAATTGGGTGGATCTCCCATTGCGGGAGCGACCAACATATCTTATACGGCCAGCGCAACAGGCAATTATACGGTGATCATCACCAGCGGTTGCAGTGCTACATCTCCTGTTACCGCTGTGTCGGTTAACCCGCTGCCCGCTCCAATTGGCGGCAGCCTCAGCGTATGTGTAAGCGGAACTACTAATTTAACTGATGCTTCAGGGCCGGGCACATGGAGCAGCGGCACCCCCGCTGTGGCTACTGTTGTACCGGCTACCGGTGTTGTGAGCGGTGTTGCCGCGGGCACATCTAATATTACCTTTACTTTGGGCACGGGGTGTAATATTGCTGCAACCGTTACTGTCAGCGCTTTACCGGCGGCTATTGGCGGCACTCTTAACGTATGTGTTGGCGGAACGACTAACTTAACTGACGCTTCAGGGCCGGGTACATGGAGCAGCGGCACCCCCGCTGTGGCTACTGTTGTACCGGCTACCGGTGTTGTGAGCGGTGTTACCGCAGGCACTTCCGTTATTACTTTTACTTCAGGTACAGGTTGCTACATTACCGCAACCGTTACGGTTAATCCTGCTCCTACTGCCATTACCTCTTCCTCCGGCTTCTTTACCGTATGTTCCGGCCTCACGGTTACCTTAAACTCAACACCGGCCGGCGGAGCATGGACGACCAGTAATCCTGCTGTTGCCACTGTTTCGGGCGGGGGTGTAGTAACAGGCGTGGGCACAGGTGGATTGGCTAATATTACTTATACCGTTTCGGGTTGTTATGCGATGGTTGTCATGACGGTGAATTCTACTGTGGCTGCTCCCATAACAGGGCCTTCGTCGGTATGCACCGGTCAAACTATCTCCCTCACAGACGCTACGCCGGGTGGCACATGGAGCAGCACAAATCCCGCTGCTGCCACTATTGGTACATCAGGGGTTGTTACCGGGGTGGGATCAGGCACTACAACAATATCCTATGTTGCAGCGACCTCATGTGGTACCGCAACAGCTACTGCGACCATAACGGACAATCCTGCTCCTCTTGTAGCAGCGATCGCGGGTGCAACTTTCGTATGTACCGGTGGAACAGACATACTTACTGATGCTACGATATCGGGAGTATGGAGCAGCAGCAATCCTGCAGTTGCAACGATTGGCAGCTCTTCAGGCATTGCCACCGGTGTTTCAGTGGGTGCAGCTTCCATGAGTTATACAGTTACTAATGGTTTTGGATGCGCTACATCATCACTGATCACGCTTAATGTATTTTCTTCGTTCACTGCAACCATAACCCCTGCAGGGCCTACGTCGTTCTGTACCGGTGGTTATGTATTGCTCAATGCAACAACAGGCACGGGGTATACTTATAAATGGTACAAAAGCGGGACACTGATCCCTGGGGTTACTACAGCTGCATACACCGCGAACACAAGCGGGAATTATACTGTACTTGTTACCGCACCAGGCGGATGTAATTCGCTTTCATCAGGAGTATTTGTGAATGTAAATCCTTCACCTATTGTTGTACCTTCCGTAAATATTGCTGCAAGCCCCGGCATAGTCATGTGCCTGGCTATATCGGCCGATACATTTACCGCAATACCTTCCGGCGGTGGTTTAACTCCTACGTACCAGTGGTTTATAAACGGGGCATCCGTCGGCACTGGCAATACTTATAATTATACACCTGTGGTCGGTGATGTAGTAAGGGTTGTGATGAGCAGCAGCGATGCCTGTGCTTTCCCTGTCACTGCAATAAAAACGGATACCATACAGATCAGCCCGTTGCGCACGCCTTCAGTAAGCATCATCGCCAATAAGAGCCCTATATGCGCCGGCGACACCGTGAAATTCTCTGCGGTTCCGTCTTATGGAGGTACTGCGCCTACTTTCCTGTGGACGCAAAACGGCATTAATGTGGCCACCGGACCGGACTATATATATGTACCCGTGAACGGCGATCATTTATACGTGACCATGACGAGCAATTTTTCCTGCGTTACTACAAACATCGCGGTAAGCGGCACGATCACCGTACCTGTGTATAATCATGTTGTCAATACGCTTACCGTGACCGTATCTCAATCGAGCATTGTATCCGGAAGTGTAGATACCTTTACAGCTATTGCGCCTAATGGCGGCTCTTCACCGGCATTCCAATGGTTATTGAATGGGGTGTCCATACCTGGCGCCAATTCTTCTGTATACATCACCAATACGCTCGCCGCCGGACAAGTGATCGGCTGTATAGAAACGAGCAGCGCTTATTGTGCTGTGCCGAAGACTGTTGCCAGCAGTGGCATTACAGTTCGTGTCATACCGGTGGGTGTGCAGCAGATAACAAACAATAGTGGCAACTATACATTGCTGCCAAACCCAAATAAGGGAGCGTTTACTATTGAAGGCAAGCTTAATGAGGCTGCTGATACAAAAGTCAGCATCGATATCACAGACATGCTTGGCCAGGCTATTTATACAAGGTCGGTTGTTGCAACTAGCGGCAACCTTAACGAAACCATTACACTTGATAACGCTGTAGCTAATGGTATGTACCTCGTAAGTATTACATCGAAAGATGGACGTGAGGTATACCACGTGGTGGTAAACAGGTAAAATCCAGGTTTAAAATACTATCTCTAATACAGAAGGCGCTCAGATACGAGCGCCTTCTGCATTATTTAGAGGAATGTCAAACCGGCCTTTTAATCGGGCGGGAAAGATACCATTCTGTTTCTTTCCAGATATCAGCAGCAATGGCATCAACAGGACGGTTGCCATCCGTGGTGAACACATTTTCTTCGTGCTTTAGTTTTGAAAATGCTTCAAAATATTTGTCTCTTACATTGCGCAGGTTATCGAGGTCCTCAAACAACTCTGTAGTTTCCCTGTTGGCATTAATGCGTTGCATGCATATTTCGGGGGGCACGTCAATGAAAATATTTACATCAGGCCGTAATATTTGCGCGCTCATTTTGTTTATTTCTATCACCCAGTCCATATCGGTATGCGTGCCGTTATAGGCGTATGAGGAGAAATAATACCTGTCTGTAATTACCGTGCAGCCTTCGCTTAGTTTCTTAACGATACCGTTTTGTTTATCCAGCAGGTGTTCTACCCGGTCAGCAGCAAACAGCAGCGCAATAGCCCTATGGTCGGCCTTTATGTGTTTCTTCAGTATGCGCAGCAGCAGGGAACCGATATGCCCTTCTGTGGGCTCGAGCGTGAGATGTACTTTGTGGCCAAGGATTTCCAGTTGCGCTGCCAGCAGCTTTGCCTGGCTGCTTTTGCCGCTGCCGTCAATTCCCTCCAGTGCTATAAACAGGTTGTTTGCCATTTAGTCAATCAACATTTTTGAGAAATAATTTTTCAGGTATATTGTAAATTTTAGAGTCTACTACGTGTGGGCTAATGTTTACTGCTTTATAGGTAGCAATAAATGAATATCCATTGTCAATAGCCATGTAGTAGCACACCGATTTTTTTTGTGCAATTACTTTATCCCAGTCGCCCTCCTTAAATTTTTCATATTTAGTAGGGTCAACCTTTAACTTCCTATCGAAGTAATACCAAAATGTCATTGCATATGAATGAGGATTATTGATTGGTTCTACTTTGACTTTTATACCTTCAAGTGTAATCCCATCCATGACGGAATCTTTTAATTGCGTAAATTCTATCGTTTTAAATGTATTTATAGAAGGGTGGTATTGAAACCCAGTATCGCTATTGTAATTATAAAGGATATTCAAATTGTCATTGGGATTAAATATCCGTGTTTGTAGCAATTTGCCAGAGCCAGTGAAATATTTTTTTTCAGTAAATCCATTTTTAATTGTGAACGTCATTTTGCTTCCATGTGCTTGCTCAATGCGTTCAACAGAGATGTCTTTTTTTAACGGTGTATATTCGATTTTGTACGTGACAGTGCCTTCGAAAAATGTGTTTTTTTGCGCATGCAAATTATTCGATACAATGTTTAACGTAAAGGTTACGAACAGTGTCGTGAAATTTATTAAAAAGTTTTCTTTTAGTGCTATGAATAAATTATTCGTCATCCTGGTTTTTGATGGGGTGAAATTACGATTTTTATTTTTCGGAAACGATGGGTAAATGAAAGTTAAAGTGAGATCATCAGTCCCGCCAATCCCTATACCGCATATCAAAAAGGAAATCCTTATCCGTGAGCGTTTGCAGGAAGGCAATGATGTCTTTTTTGTCTTCGGGAGTAAGTATTATCGGTTTGTCCAATTCTTTTGAGCGGGTGGGTCCGTCTATAATACCATCGGTATAATGGTCCATTACCTGCATCAGGGTGTTGAACCGCCCGTCGTGCATATATGGGTAAGACATGGCGACATTGCGCAGGGAGGGTACTTTGAACCGCAGCGAATCAGGCGGGTCATGCGTTATAGCCATTCTGCCATAGTCTTTTAACCCCGTATCCGGTGCCAATCCTATATTCTGGAACGAATAGTTAGTAAACAAAGGTTCACTATGGCAGTTTCCACAGTTTTCGCGGAATAGTTTCAGCCCGTTCAGTTCCTGTGCGGTCATTTCCCCGCCCGGTTCATGGCGTACGTACTTGTCGTATTTTGAGTTGAACGATTCCAGCATGGCCAGGAACTGTGCCATGGCTTTCAGCACCCGCTGCCCGGTAATGGTGCTGTCGCCGAAGGCAAGGTAAAAGCGGGCGCGGTAGCCCTTTGCTGTGTCCAGCTTCTTTATAATGTCTGCAAGCGTGGTACTCATCTCCACAGGGTTAGTGATAGGCCCCAGCGGTTGTACTTCCAGGTTATTGATGCCACCGTCCCACATGAACGACTTATTCCAGGCGAGATTAAAAATGGTGAGTGAATTTCTTTTTCCCTTCATGCCATTGATGCCGTGGCTCAGGCCATGGTCTACATGGGTAAAGCCCGACCATTGTGTATGACAATTTGCGCAGGATATAGAGCCATCACGCGATAACAGCGGATCATAAAAAAGTTTACGCCCCAGCTTAAAACCTTCGTCTGTAAGTTTGTTTTTAGAGAATTTATACACAGGTTTTGGCCAGCCGTCCGGTATTACGAACTTTATCTCCTTCATATTCGTATCGAATGCGGAAGCGGCGCATAGGATAAGAATGAACAGGAATGTGGGTGTAAGGATTTTCATCTTTCAAAAGGAACCATTGATATCACGCGTCCGACAGAAAACATTTTTGCGTACAAGTCTGCAATAGCCATAGCGTCCTTGCCGGGTATCAGTACGCTGTTTGTTTTTGAAAGGTCTGCATTGTTCAGCAATATTGCAAGGTCTGTTTTTAGGATAATGGTGGGTATGGAATACCTGGTTGCTATGGCCTGCTGCGGTAATGTCAGCGCTATACTGCGGGCAGCGTTGTATGGTGCCATGTAGCCGCCTATATGAAATTCAAAGGCATTGTGCAAAGTATGGCAGGATTTAGAATGCCCTTCCAGCTTGGCCATGATATAGCCGCTGTTCCATGCCCAGTACATACCTTTCATAGGGTCCAGGTCTCCTTCATTAGCACCGGATGTATTGGCAATACTATCTACACCAACAATGAACTGCATGGAACTGTATATGCCAGCAGGGACGCTTACGGTGTATGAATAAGTGCCTGTATCATCAACATCAAAGAGGTGGCTGTTTGACAACAGGTTATTTGTACCATCCGTAAAACTCATATTGCTGATATAAAACCGGAATACATCGATATAAAATGTGTCGCCAAGGGCATTTACATAATACTGGTTGCCTGTTTTTAATATTTTGCCATTGTATATTGGCCTGATCACTATCCTCACTTTATTGGTATCGGTAAATGAGGCTTTATTCATTCCGGGCTGTGCACAACAAAACGCCGGTGCCAGCATAAATATTGGTAATAGCAACAAATAAGTCACCTGTTTGGCCATGTTACAAAAGTAGAGAAATTACCGGTCACCGTGTGGCGGACCATCTGGTGGTGGGCCCTGCCCGTCACCATGTGGTGGCGGAGGTCCACCGGGTCCACCATTCATTTTTTTGATCACATCATTGATAATATTGTCAAAGTCTTTCATTTGAGCATCTGTGCATAAAGCCCTTACCTGCGCAAAATGGTTGTAGGTAACCAGTTCTATTTCTTTTTGACTATTGGCAATAAGGCGGGCGAGTGAATCTGAGACTGTATTGTTTTGGTTTTCATTTTTCAGGTTCGCAAATAGTTCAGTACGTAACTCATTGGCATCATGCCTGAGTTTTTGCATAGCCTTCTGATGTTCTTGTATCAGTACGTCATACTTCTTCACCTGGTCCTCCGTAAATTTTAATTGTTGTATCACAAAATCACGTGGTCCGCCATGTGGGGGAGGGCCTCCATGAAGTGGCCTTAGCCATATTGTGATGATGAGGCCTATATTGCAAAGCACCAGCAGCAGCACTGCCCATTGCCATATCCGCATACTTTTATTTTCGTTCATGGCTTAGTAATTGTAAGTGGTTTCTGTTTGTATTTCTGACGCCAATGGGTTGCCTGTATTTACCGGGACTGTCTTCTTTTCCTGGCCGTTAAAATAGATAACAGAACCCATATTAACCGCCAATAACAAGACAGCGGCAGCAATCCATCGCTTAACAGGGAATGGAAGGGAAACAGGTTGCGGGTGGCTAAGTTTAGCCGCGATCTTTTCATACAGGTCAGCTCCGGGCTGCGCTCTTTTTAAGCCTTGGGTACTGTTGAATACCTCATCTATCCATTTTTCTTTATTTATGTTATTTTTCATAACGTATATTTTAGACGTTGTTCTTTACATTTTCCTTCGGTCATATATATGGCCTAATTTTTTCCTCAGATTTGCCTTGGCTCTTTGTAACAAGGATTCAACTGCTTTTATCGATAAATTCATGATTTCCGCAATGTCTTTCTGCGGCAATTCTTCAATATGGGCCAGCACAAATACGGTTTTTTGGGTATCAGGCAGGGTTTCTATGGCGGCGAAGAGGTAACGGGAAGTCTCCCTGCGTTCCAGTTGCACCCCGGGATGCTCGAAATCCGGTTTATCATTTGGTATTTCGCCACTGTCCCCATTAAATAACTGGCCGAGCAAACCCATTCTCTTTTTCCTATTCTTAGCCCGCAGATGGTCGAGGCATTTGTTTACAGTGATACGATAGATCCAGGTAGACAGGGAAGACTTTTCATTGAAAGAAAGGATAGACTTATATACAGTGACAAAAGTGTCCTGCGTTATGTCTTCTGCCATGCCATGATCCTGCACCATGCCAATAGCGGTATTGAACACCTTTTCCCGGTACATGCCTACCAGTTTTTTAAATGCCTCATTGTCGCCTGACCGCAAGCCGGATATAAGAATGTCGCTGATAAAAAAATCTTTGCTGCTAAAGTAAGTGAAGATGACAAAATAAATCCAACAATTTGACTGTTATTTTCCATTTCTGCTTCGTTACAAAAGTCTTTAAATAGCTTGCTATTCGCAGATTTTGTGCTTCGCATAAAAGAAAAATAACTATTCAACTTCGTAGGATTTATTTTGTCAACTTCACTAATGATTTAGAGAAAAGCAAAAATAAAAATGGCTGTCTTGTTTTATAAGACAGCCATTTAGAAATATTGATACGTCGGTTATTTTTTAGGATCAGATTCTTTTGGTTTTGAATCCCCTGCAGCCGGGATATCAGTCTTAGGTGCTGGTTTATCCATTATTGGTATAAATACACTCTCGTCAACAGGCTTATTGATATCTATTGATTTATAAGTTATTTCTACTCCCTGTGGTGTAATGGTCATAGGCAGTACAATACCACCGTCCAATGATTTATAATTGCTGTATGCTATAGCTACTTCGGTTTCTTCATCATTCTGTTTTACTTTACTTTCTGTACGAACAACGTAGTATGTAGCACAATCAAAAAACGAAGTGGATTCATTGCCATCCTTGTCGGTAAATTTTATTTTATAGCAGGGAGCACTGTTTATAGTGTCTTTACCTACGTACTCAGCTTTCGTTCCTTCCGACTTATAATTAAGCATCTGCCTCCCTTTAATATCCCCTTGTTTTTGCTGCGCAGCTACTGCTTCAGGTTTCATGGTATCTATTTTTGCTGCGCCCATGAATGGCATATAACTCCATCCCTCTTTTTTTGTTACGATTGACCAGCCGTTCATACCCATCACACTTATGTCC
>Ga0207079_1073_pt1 | contig 17446 bp, 16 predicted proteins | sample Alteio_BWMinHeat_61_FD_153525 | JGI IMG/M metagenome (GOLD analysis project Ga0207079, IMG submission 153525) | Enriched cells from forest soil in Barre Woods Harvard Forest LTER site, Petersham, Massachusetts, United States -... | ecosystem: Environmental > Terrestrial > Soil > Temperate forest >...
TAAATAGATCAATCATGTCGTAGGATGAAGTTGATTTAAAAAAATTGAGAAAATTCGATACGCCATTAATATATTCAATTGCCCAATGCAAAGGCGTTTTCCCTTCAGCATCAGGGGAGTTTAAGTCAATTTTAGCGTCAATTAAGTTTTTTACTACACGAATATTTCCAAGCTCAATCGCTGCATGAATTGGTTTATGCCCATTTTGGTTGGGGACATCCAGGTTTGCTTTGGCGTCATGAAGCGCTATGATCACATCCGCATGATTATTTTGGGCAGCGATCCAGGCTGGTGTGTATCCTGTACTAAATTCTGCATTCACATCAGCGCCGGCTTTCGCAAGTATCTGTATAATATTCGGATGTCCATTTTGAGCGGCATTGTAAAGAGGGGTCGCGACTTCTCCTCTTTTTTGATCCAATTGAATAGGGTTTTTAAAGGTAGATTTTAGCAAAAGATTCACTATATCTGCATTACCTTTGATAGCTGCTCTATGCAACGCATTCATTCCATTCTCATTTTCCTCATTGGGATCTAATTCGAGTGCTTTTTCAGCGATGAGTGCTTGAATGACATCGAGACGATTAAATTCAGCAGCAACAGAAAGGAGTGATGTCCCATCATTTGCACCGCTAAGATCAATATCTTTTTTTTGCAACAAAAGTTTTACGATATCGACATATCCTGATTTGACTGCAAAATAAAGCGCTGTCGCTCCTTGATCATCTTTCTCGTTAATATCAATTTCTATTTTAGATTCAAGAAAAGCGGTGACAACATTGGTTTGACCACTTTGTGCCGCAACACTAAGGCTGGTGGTACCCTTCAGTACTTTTTCGTTAGGTTGAATCATGGGATGACTTAACAAGGATGTGACGATTTTTTCGTGTCCATTTTGTGAGGCGATATAAAGAGGGTTCCCGATGGTTTTAAAGGAATCTTCATCTCCCAGAACATCAGCTTTATGTTTTATTAATGCCTGAACTGTTGCATCATCACCGCATTTGGCCGCCATATAAAGCCATGAAGCTTTATTACTATCTACCATTTTCAATTTTTCAGGCGTCATGTGATGCAAGGGAGTTAAATCTTCACGCCATTTATCAATAGCTAATGTAGCGGAATCTTTGCCATTTTTTGTAGTAGAAATTTCTGTCTGAAAAATAACATCACCATTCATTGAAAAAAAAGCGTTAGCAATTTTATCAGTAAAATCTTCTTCACCTGGAATAATAAAATGCTTTAACTCATCAGGTTTTGAAGGCATTTTATTTATATCAAAAATTTCCCATGTATCAACGATTGCATCGTATATCACTGTAATAGCATGATTCGAGCCAAGTAATAAAAGTGCAATTGGTTCTTCCATTTTTTTTTGTTCTTTTATTCTTTCTCGTAATTTCGTGAAATAAGTTAAAAGTCCTTTTTTGGTATATGGTGCTGTAAAATTCGCGAGAAGCGCTTCTCCTCCTTTTTTCTCAAGTTCCTCTGATTGTATGAGTGGTGTTACCCATTCAGGATTTTGCATTTGAGAAGTCGTTCTTCTATTGACAAGGTGAGGGAATTTTGTCGCCTGAAATTCCAACTCGATACCATTGAATAATGTCAAAATATCAAGATAATCGCTTTCAATTTTCTGTTGTTCTGTACTTAAATTTTTCCGAAGTAGTAATAGTTTTTCTGATGTCAGTTTTTCAAATTGTTTATATTTTTCTTCATCTAGTGCTCTTTCCGTTTTTACATGCAGTTCATTTAGTGCTGCCAGTTCTGCTTGCTTAAGTAGACTTTCATGAAACGAATGCATTTCCAATAATTTTTTTGCAGTAAGACTACTAAGTAAGAATAGGGTATCATAAAAATGCGCGCGAGATTTTTTGCTAGAAAGTGCAGAAAGTTTTGCAACTTCTGCAAAACCAAAGCAGAGGCCTCCTCCTTTTAAATTGGCTTTAAAACCTAATAATTTCATGTATTGATTTATGCGGTGATGAATGTTTACATCACAACCATCGAGCAATAAAATCATTTCAACACTAGATGCGATGTCTAAAGCGGTAAACCCAACATTGTTTTTTAGGTTGGGATCGGCACCTGCCGCTAATAATCGTTTCACTACTTCAATATGACCATTTTGTGAAGCAACATAAATGGGAGTGTATTCCCCTTTCATTCCTTTAGTATTCTGATGCAGAAGACCTGCCGGTGTTTTCAATATCGCATCAACAATATCGAGATGTCCCTTAAATGCCGCGGTATGTAGCGCAGTCGATTGATTAAATGGAGTTACTAAACCCACGTCAATATCTTTTAGCGTCAGTAAATATTTTACTACTTCTAGATGATTATTCTGTGCGGCTAGAAAAAGTGGAGTGACACCAGTAGAAGATAATGCATTAGGGTTAATATTTGCAGTTTTATTTTCATAAAGGTTTTTGACAGAATCTAAATCACCTTCTGAAGCTGCAATGATGAAATTGTATTGATGACTACTAATATGAAATGTAAGTTCATTGGATGGCATGAGATAATTCTCGCTTTTTTTATTATTTTTATTAAGCGAGGAATTTATAGCATACGCGATTACTTAAATCAAAAAACTTTCGACCTTGTCGCATCTTCGTCATCTGCTACGCCTCCTACAGAGGCGTGGCGATCCAAGCGACATACTGGATTGCCACGTCACTTCGTTCCTCGCAATGACGATACTGAGATGCTAAAAAAAGCATCTAATCGATCCTACATTCTCACTTATTTTTTGCCCGGTTTTTTGATTGAAATAATACTGTAATCATCCGCAATATCCGATGCTACTATTGCTCCAGCAACAGCAGATGCAGCAATGACGGGATGACTCGCGACTAGTGCGGTGACTCCAAAAAAAGTCGCGCCAAACAGTGCTGATTCATGTAATTTAAGTGATCCTGGATGTTTATTGAGTTTATTCGCAGTCCACACACCAGTACCCATTAATGCACCTGCTTTTACACCTTTTGCGATGTTTTTAATAGTGGGCGCTTTAGCCTCAAGCGTTTCAAATTTGGAAATTGCTTCTGGAATAACCTCGGCGGTACGTTTTAATGCTCTTCGAAACATGTTATCTCCTATTATTTTTATTCGTTGCAAGGATATCATTTATTTTTTGTGTTTTCGATATCCCTAAGAGCTCAGGTATTGCTTTTTTATGCGCATTGGTGTATAAGTGTATAAGTACTTAGGTGTAATAATGAGGTTTGTCCCAATGGCTAATACGATACGATGGAACATAGCGGTTTCACAAGATACAGACCATGCCCTTCGCGTATTTTTGGCTAACCAAGGAGGGGGGCGAAAAGGTGATTTATCTCGATTTGTTGAAGAAGCAGTTCGTAGTCATATTTTGGAATTGACTGTCGATCAAGCGAAAGCTGCAAATGTTAATATTAATGAAAATGATTTATCTGCTATTGTAGATGAAGCTATTGAATGGGCGCGTCATAAATAATGCGAGTAGTACTTGATACGAATGTTTTATTGAGCGCCCTTATTTCTCCTCATGGTATATCTGACTCAATTTACCGTGCTTGGAGAACTGGAAAATTTGATCTGATAACTTCTATAACGCAACTTGATGAATTACGAAGAGCAAGTCGTTATCCGAAATTTAAATCTATTCTGCAACCTTCTCGCGTAGGAACGATGATTAACAATCTTCAGCATGCTATTGTTTTACAAAATTTGACGATGAAAATCGAAGCGGATGATCCAAATGACTCGTTTTTATTAAGTATGTCAATCGAGGGGGATGCAGACTATTTGATTACCGGCGATCGTCGGGCTGGATTATTAAAACGAAGGAAAATTAAAAATACACTTATTTTAACTCCTAGTATCTTTTGTTTAAAAGTACTCGGTGACTAATTTTATCTTGCGGAAATGCTCATCGGACCTATAATCCCACGTCACAACCCATTTAAGGTTGTAACGTGAAAGAGCAAAAGACTATAAGCGCGAAATTTATAGCATAAATCATTCTTAAAATCAAAAAACTTTATGGGTAAGTAATGTGGGGTGGATTAGTCGTGACAAGTAATCAAAGCTCGGCTAATAATTTACGCGCTGCTTCGGCAAGCAATGCTGAACGTGTTTTATGTTGACTATCCGCTGCGAAATCTAGTGCGTGAAGTAGACCTGTATCTATCGTGATATTAATTCTTTGTGCTTTCCCGGATGGAGGAATGATTGAAATCATAAGTGGGATAGTTCCTTTAGCATCAGGTAGGTGCATTATTTTATCTAATGAAGAAGCATTAGAAATGGTTTCCCCCTCTTCGATCATTAACTCAATATGAGCAATTAAACCTTCTCTCGCATTTTTTCTTGCTTCTTCTAAAGTTTCGCCTGCCGATCCAAGTCCTGGGAAATCTGGGAAAAAAACGGTATAACCTTCTTCTGTTTTTTCAGCTAATCCTATGTATTCAATTACCATAATCTTATGCCTCGGCGTGTATGTTGCCTGAAATGTTTTGTACCATGGCATTTTTGTTTCCGCCTTGCTTCATCCATTCTGGCATAGGGACATCATGTAGAACCTGGGTTGATTCTATTTTATATCCTTGACCTGAATCACTTGCATAAGCATTGACTGAAATTATGGACGCTATCATTACCAAGTATTTTTTAAATTGCATGTTTTGTCTCGTTTTTTAATAATCTATTATAAACTATAAATCCCGACTACGTCGCCTAACTTTATTAACCAAAACATTTCCGAATATTTTTTTTACATAAAGCCGTCTTATTTTTTTGATAAAAAAGTAAGGTGGATTAGATGCGTTTTAGGCGTCGTTTCCCCCCTTTTTTAGTTGATTATTTTTTCTGAAGGATTTTGCCGCAATAAATTGGTGGATTAGATGTTTTTATTCGTCGCAAGAATATCATTTATTTTGTATTTTCTCTCATTATTTGGATAATAAAACCCGTCGTCCCGCGGCTTGTCCGCGGGATCCAGAAGGGCTTAAGTTTAAAATACTATTTCAATAATTTGCTAAGGGGCGAAATAGTTTCTCTGATATTTTCTGTCATCTCAGGATTGAGTGCTTCACTTTCCATTTGTGTGACGGTTGCATCTAAAATTTCGTAAGCTTTTTTAAGATTTACAAACTTACCCAAATCGTGAATATCATTAAGAAAGTCTTGTGAGGCTGATTTGAATAGGGTGAGTTCATTGTTAACTTTATTGTTCCATGAAAACAAGGCGATAGAGTTTTGGAGACAACCGTCACTAATATTATGTTGAATTTCTTCTATAAAAGAAGCTTCAATCTGTTGCAATGGTACCATTACATTTTTTTCTTTCGTCCATTCGTGATGGAGTTTTACAATATTTTTGTTAAGTTCATCGGTGTTAGATAATAATTCATGCTGATTTTTTAGTGCTGCTAACATTGATTTATTATTTTTATGAATAATAAAATAAGCGATTTCATTCGTTGCTTTTTGTCTAGACCTTATTTGTTGACGAATAAAGGGATGCAATTTTTCTTTAGCATATTGTTGAAATTGTTCTACAGAATTATTTTCTTTATGCTCTGATAATTCAGCAGGCGCTTCGATTTTCGCCATGGTTTTTTCAAATAAAGGCATCGCAGGTTCAATGGTTGCAATAAAATGTTTGGTGATGGATTCATAAAGCGGTTCGTATTTTTTATCAATATTATCTACGAATTTTTCGATATGTTGGGAAAATTTTTCATGAAATTGATGTAAATTAAAAGCATTGGATTCAAGATTAGGATAATACATTTTTTCACATGCAAAAAGAGTTACTGATTCTCTAATTTTATAAAAATCTTTTGTCTCGTTAAGTTGATTGATAAATTTGGCAGCCATTACGTCAGCGACGGAGGTCGTTTGCGTGCAATTTTTAAATTCGGTATTCAATAGCTCTGCAATATGCAATGCTAAATTTTCTTGTGAAGTTTTTTCAGCATGATTAATTTTTTTGACAAAATCATATGTCAGATTTCCTCCCGACGAAATTTCGCTGAGTGCTTCCATATGTTGTTTTAATGCTGTCATCAGAAGTTCAGCTTCTTTTTCTTCTTGGATGTTTTCTTGTTGAGTAAATTCAAGAAGTTTAGATGCTAGTAATTCTTCACTGGGCGATTGACCCTGAAGAATCGAACCAAAAGCATTTAACAACTTATCAGCATTGTCGATAAATACAGTATTTTTTAGTTCGGCATTTATTTTTTTTGCCGCTTGATCAAGTCTTTCTGCGAAGTTTTCGATTTCAGCTTGGGGGGCAAGATTTGATAATGCGTTGATAATAAATTCTTTGAAAGTTTGTTCTTGTTTTTCTTCACGATTAGCTAACATATTATTTCCTTATTTTCATTATTTTATAACCCACGAATTTATAGCATACGCTTCGGCTTAAATCAAAAAAATTTATACCTGCATCCGCACCGGCACCCAAGTCCGATAAAGACTAATGCCTACGTATAAGATCATATATCCCATCGAGATCGACACTAAAAATGGATTGGATATTGGATAAAGCCATAATAAAAGTCCGCTTGCAATTCCAAATGCAATGGTTGCAAGTAGCATCATCAAACGTGGAAAATTCGTTTCACTTAAATAATCCAGTCTTGATGGATAAACATATTTAATAGGAATGAAGCTTAAGGCAGCAAGCACTAATAAAACAATAAGATTAACCCATGGATGCATTTGCCAAAAAAATAAATAAAATACCGCAATATTCCAGTAGCTAGGAAAACCTTTAAAAAAATGATCTGATGTTTTTGCATCGACTTGTGTAAATTGATACGCAGAAGAAATGATAATGACAAATGCAGAAATATATCCCCATCCTTCAGGAATGATATTGGAGACTAATAAAAAAAATACGGGGACAATCGTGTAATTAAAAAAATCGACAATATTATCTAACAATGCACCATCAATTTTTGGAACGGCAACTTTAATTTGGATAAGACGTGCGAACATGCCATCGACGGCGTCAATGACGATGGCGATTCCCATTAACCAAAAGGCGAGAATATATTTTCCTTGAAAAATCGCAAGTAAACTCAAGACACCTACATATGCGCCACTTGCAGTGAATGCATGGACTAACCAGCCGGCTATTTTTTGACGAAGCGAGACATTTGTTGATTCATTCAACGTGTTCAATGCGGAATTCCTCCCTTTCTTTTTTTTAAGAATGCAACATGCAATACGATTCCACCGACCAGGCCGGAGATGACTGATCCCGTCAATACTCCGAGACGAACTTCTGTCAAAAAGGTCGAATCACCCTGGAAGGCAAGCGTACCAAGAAACAAACTCATAGTAAAACCAATACCGCACAACAATGAGACGCCGTACATTTCCGCCCAAGTGGTGCGATGCGGTAATTTTGCAAACCCTAAGCGAATGAGCCCATAAGCAAAAGTAAATACACCCAGTTGTTTTCCAATAAACAAGCCTACAATGATACCGAGCGTCACTGGGTGAAATAAAGAATCCATCGATAATCCAGCAAAGGATAAACCAGCGTTCGCGAAAGCAAATAAAGGTAAAATAAAATAAGCGACCCATGGATGTAGCGTTTTTTCTAAATAATATAACGGAGAATATTTTTTCGTAGGTGTCCTTTTTTTGAGGGGAATCATCATAGATAAAAGAACCCCGCCAACCGTTGGATGAATTCCCGCGTTAAAAATGGTAATCCACAACATCAATCCCAAAAACAAATAAGGAAATAATCGTCTTATTTGAAAAACATGATTTAAAATCCACAAGAGTGCGACGATGCCAATCGACAATGTTAAATAAAGCAGCGAAAGATCATGCGAATAAAAAATCGCAATAATAATGATCGCACCCACATCATCAAAAACTGCGAGTGCCATTAAAAAAACTTTGAGTGCAATAGGCGTTTTTTCACCAAATAAGGAAAGCACGCCCAATGCAAAAGCAATATCGGTTGCGACGGGAATGGACCAGCCTTTGATGGTTTCGGGATGATTCGCATTAAAGCTGAAATAAATAATGGCGGGTATCAGCATTCCCGTAAGGGCGACGAGTCCTGGCAACATGACTTTAGATGCGCCGGAAAGTTCTCCCTCAAAAAAAGCCCGTTTTAATTCCAGCCCCACTAATAAAAAGAAAATAGACATTAAGCCTTCATTGATCCAAAAATGAACAGGCTGTTTGAAAAGATGTGTTCCGAGATGAATCTCAAGCGGGATATGTAAAAAGATTTGATAGTCATCTTTCAATATCGAATTATTGCAAATCAATGCAAGAATGGCCATGAAGAACAATAAAATACCGCTCGAGGCCTCTAAACGTAGAAAGTCGCGTATGATTTTTATTGGCATGATCAAATACCCTTGTAATTCTTGTCATTATGCAATAAATTCACCCTCGATATCGCAAAAAGCCGGAGGATCCCGTTCAATGTCTAATATCATCAAGATGTCTGACCTTAAGCTCAAAGATAAACGAGTGCTGATTCGTGAAGATCTAAATGTACCATTGAAAAATGGTGAAATCACTAGCGATTTACGTATTCGTGCTGCTTTGCCCACAATTAAATTAGCATTGAAAGCAGGTGCCAAAGTGATGGTAATGTCCCATCTTGGCAGACCTGATGAAGGGACTTTCGATCCACAGTACTCGCTGGCACCGATCGCCGCGAAGTTATCCGAGTTGTTAGGGATTGAAGTACCATTTGTACAACATTGGATAAATGGTTTCTCTATGGGAAATCACCAAATTGTATTATTAGAAAATGTGCGTTTTCATCACGGCGAGACCGAAAACAACCAAGAGCTTGCCAAAAAAATGGCAGCACTTTGTGATGTGTATGTCATGGATGCGTTTGCGACTTCTCATCGTAGCGAATCTTCAACGACTGGTGTTATTAGATACGCAAAAATTGCAGCAGCGGGTCCATTATTACTGACCGAGCTTGATGCATTACGTAATATTATGACTAAACCGAAGACTCCGATTGTCGCCATTGTCGGCGGTTCAAAAGTATCAACCAAATTAGCATTACTCGATTCTCTTTCTCAAAAAGTTGACTCGCTCATCATTGGTGGTGGTATCGCCAATACCTTTATAGCGGCGGAAGGTTATACCGTGGGTAAATCACTTTATGAACCGGATTTGATTGACGAAGCAGAGCGTTTGACGATGAATGCAAAACAACGCGGCGCAGAAATTCCATTGCCGAGCGATGTGGTGGTGGCGGATAAATTATCTGAAGACGCCGAAAGTTCGGTTCGACTCATTTCTCAAGTGGATGATGGCGAAAAAATTCTGGATATTGGTCCAGATACCATCAAAAAATTGGTTGGCATTATCAAAAAAGCCAAAACCATTTTATGGAATGGTCCTGTTGGTGCATTTGAAGTGGAACAATTTAGTCATGGCACAGAAGCCATTGCTGAAGCGATTGCAGAAAGTAAAGGTTACTCAGTGGCGGGTGGTGGTGATACACTAGCTGCTATCGAAAAATACAAAATTGCAGATAAAATCGATTATATTTCAACGGGTGGTGGTGCGTTTTTATCTTTCTTAGAAGGGAAAAAATTACCTGCCATCGTTGCACTAGAAGAATTTGCTGCAACCCATGAGAAGGTCACATGAATACGCTAAGACGTACAAAAATTGTAGTTACATTAGGTCCCTCGCTTGACAATAAAGACATGTTAACCCGCGTGATTCAGGCGGGTGCGGATGTTTTTCGCGCGAATTTTTCGCATGGCACGATCGCGACTCACGAAACACGCATCACCATGGTGCGTGACATCGCGAATGAATTAGGCAGAGTCGTCGCGATTTTAGTCGATCTTCAGGGCCCCAAAATTCGAGTCGCGCGCTTTAAAGATAAAAAAGTGACGCTAGAAGAAGGTCAACACTTTGTTTTCGATACCGAATTGAACGAAGATGAAGGAACAGAACATACCGTTAATTTAGATTATAAACATCTTCCGCATGACGTATATCCCGGTGATACGTTGTTGTTGGATGATGGCCGATTAGTGATGCGGGTTGATAAGACTGATTCACATCGAATTCATTGTACGGTCATTGTGGGCGGTGAATTATCTAATAATAAAGGAATTAATCGTCTCGGCGGTGGTTTATCTGCCGAAGCGCTGACTGAAAAAGATCGCGCAGATATTAAAGAAGCGGTGCGTTTGCATGCAGATTATTTAGCCATTTCTTTTCCTCGTAATGCAGATGATGTGAAAGAAGCGCGAACTTTATTAAAAGCAGCGGGTGGTACGGCTGGTATCATTGCAAAAATTGAACGTGCCGAAGCCGTGACGCATATTGATGAAATAATCCGCGCGGCGGATGGCATCATGGTGGCCCGTGGTGATTTGGGTGTCGAACTCGGCGATGCAGAATTGCCTGGCGTGCAAAAACATATTATTCATGCCGCGCGTGCACTGAATAAGCCGGTCATTACCGCAACACAAATGCTTGAAACCATGACATATAACACTATTCCGACACGTGCTGAAGTATCAGATGTCGCGAATGCGGTGTTAGATGGTACGGATGCGGTTATGCTTTCGCAAGAAACTGCCGTCGGAAAATATCCTGATAAAGCTGTCGCTGCCATGGATCGCATTTGTTTAAGTGCTGAAAAAAATCCTAGCGCCAAAAAATCACGACATCGTTTTGAATTACATTTTAAATATGTGGATGAAGCGATCGCCATGGCGACGATGTATACCGCCAATCACTTGGATATTACGGCAATCATTACTTTGACAGAATCGGGCACGACACCGCTTTGGATGTCGCGAATTAAATCGAGCATTCCGATTTATGCATTAAGTCGTCATGCGACAACCCAACGACGTATGGCTTTATATCGCGGGGTTTATCCTATTCAGTTTGATGCGACCCACATTGATCGTCGCGTGATTAACCAAGCTGCGATTGAAGTATTACAAAAGCGCAATATTGTGGCCGAAGGTGATTTGGTAATTATTACGAAAGGTGATTTAATTGGTATTCATGGTAAAACGAATTCCATGAAGATCGTGACGGTAGGGCATTTGCCGGTGGTGAAGGTGTAAAAGCATTCTATTAACACGTCGTCCCGCGGACAAGCCGCGGGACGACGGGGTACTCACAAAAGGACTTGTATGAAAACCAAAATCCAAATCATTTTTTATAGTATGTACGGCCACGTTTTTCAAATGGCGGAATCCGTATTGAAGGGCGTGAAAGAAGTGGCTGATGTGGAAGGAGAATTATTCCAAGTCGCCGAACTGGTTCCAGAATCCATTCTTGAAAAAAGCGGCGCGCTTGCTGCCCGCAAAAAATTCGCTGATGTCCCAATCGCAACACCGGAACAAATGGCTAACGCTGATGCAGTTATTTTTGGTACTCCAACGCGTTATGGCAACATGTGTGCGCAAATGCGCAATTTTCTCGACCAAACCGGCGGACTTTGGATGAAGAATGCGTTAGTAGGCAAATTGGCCAGCGTATTTGCAAGCACCGGCACTCAACATGGCGGACAAGAAACGACGATTACCAGTTTTCAATCCACGCTTTTTCATTTGGGATTTATTGTTGCTGGGGTTCCTTATTCTGAAAGTCGTTTAACGAATATGAATGAAATTACTGGCGGAACACCTTATGGCGCAACCACTTTAGCGGGTGCCGATGGAAAACGAACTCCCTCTGCAAATGAGTTGGCTATCGCGGAGTTTCAAGGGAAGTACGTCGCAGGAATTGCGAAAGCGTTGAAGTTAGGGCGTGAAACGATGAAATGACAATGTGTCCAACCCCCCATCCTAACCTTCCCCCACGCTAGCGCGGGGGGAAGGGATTTTCTTGTTTCTATTTCATCATTGCTTCCCATCTACGATAAGGTTTTTAGTTCCTTCCCCCCGCGCTAGCGTGGGGGAAGGTTAGGATGGGGGGCAATTATGATTGATCACCTACTGAGTGTTGGGCAGGATTGACTGCGAGTGATTTTATTTGGATTTTCTTCTGAACGACCATGCCCGAAAAACTTTCCTGACTGAGTCGGCCTTCCACTCGCAGGCGTAGATGGATATGGAATGGTTATTACACCTCTATCTTCTGTTAATGGAAGAACTAAATTTTTCAGAGGAGAATCACCCTTTTTTTCCAATAAAGGCGCGAGCGTTCGGTCAGTACTAATCCGAAGTCTGATGTTAGGCTCACTCATCGATCTCTTAGATCTCTTAATTTTTACAGGCGAGCCAAATTCTTCAGATTCGCTTGCTGAGGAAGGAATATTTAAATCATTATCTTCGATTTCTAGAAGAGATGGACTTTCAGATCCGCTTTTCGGTGAAGGCGAATCTGGTTCTGTAAAAGATGAACTTTCAGATGTGCTTTTCGGTGAAGAGGAATCTGAATGTCGTTCTAAGCTTGTTTCTGAGACAAATCCATCAGTGGATTTTTTTTCACTAGATGTTGGAATATCGTTAATATCTTTTCTTGGTTGAATCGGATTTGTATGGTTAATTGACTTTTCTTCACCTAAGTGCGTTGATGCTTGGGATTCTTGCGGCGAATCAGTAGGCGAATCAGTAATAGTGATAACCGGATGTTTGGGAAAAGAGTTAGTAGGTACTGGAGATTTATAGGATTCATAGATACCGTAAAGTGCACCTAAAAATGCTCCGATTGCAATACTTACAATAAAAGATAATCCAAAGGTTGCAAATCCTAATGCAATACTTATGGTAAATCCTACCGCAACAAGCGCTGCGACCTCTGTAGAACCCGTTGCAATATTACTAAAATAATTTTTAATAACAGGTTTTATAGACGTTAGACTTAATAAAGGTTCATCTAAAACAAATTTATAAACATGAGGATGATAAAGACCAACATCTTTACTAAATTTTTCAAGTATTATTGGATTTAATACAATAGTTTTTTTATTAAAAATGAATAAATTCTCAAATTCTTTTTGAAGTCTTTTTGATTGCAGAAAATTAAAAAATGCTTCTTTTAAATCATTGATTTTATCAAGAGATTGTACATTAAATTTATCATCAACTTCATTGCTCGAATTTTTGCCGTAAAATAAAGCAACTTTACCTTTTTCATTTAATTGATCGTTATTTCTCATCAAGCTTATTGACCAAACAGGAGGAGAGTTGCGATCGGCATAACTGGTTCCCATTTTTAAAGTAATACCACATTTTTCATTTTTATCATTGATGTAAGCGAGATGTATGCAATAGTTAACAACTGTAGGATTATCCATCGACTCGAGATTTTGCGAGTAAGGACCCCCACCAAAATCTCCTTGACCATAATGAAGTTGGTTGTTATCCCAGCGATCACGATATTGATTTTTTATTGCATTGAGTGCTTGTATTTTTTGTTGTGCATTAGCAAAATTTCGATCATCTAAATAAATGTAAATTCGAGAACGATCATAATCTTTTTTTAAATCCTCAGGTGTGGAAGGAAGAGGTCCTTTTTGAGAAAACTGATTTATTACCTTATCATATTCTACCTTTTGGCGTTCTCTAGAAAGTTCACCCCTATATGCTTTGTTAAGGCCGAAAACAGTGCGTTCCGCCATCCATTGTAAGGATGTGGCATGATCAAACTCTAGCATTACTGGAGAGTTAATGTTGGGCATCTGAATTTCTCATTTATTTATAATTGGATTATATAATATACTACTTTTAGTCGAATTTCATAAAAAAAATACTATTTTGTAACAATTATCTTAAAGTTTTAGCTAGAAGCAAGAGATTATCATGAAACTCTTTCAAATTGCGCAAAAAAATACCAAAAAAGATAAATTGTTTTTCCAAATCGAGCGCTTCTAGCTCTAAGGGAATGGCATGTTTAAATTCCTCGGCGATTTTGGATATTTCTCCGTAAAAATCATCCACTTTCCCGGGCAGTTGCTTCAAGTCCAGCACGGTTTTTAATGCAATGACGAATGCATGAATTTTAATACTGCATTCCTCAAGCGGTTGGCGGATAGAATCGATCAAATTTTGATCATATGGATAACAGGCTACATGATGTAGAGAAAACAAAATTTCGCTTAATTGCACCATTCGCGACGTAAAATATTGATGACCTTTACGCATCGCGATATCAAAACTTGGGTCTAAAATGAATGAAGGTAGGGTGAGTAATCCTTTTTCGACTTTTATTTGGGTTTTTTCAGCCAATTGCCTATTTTGATCAAGCATACATAATACGATATGTTGAAAATATTCGTCATAGGTATCGAGGAGTGACATGACGATTTCCCGAAATTCGGCATCGAAATGATCGGGTAAAATGATCAAGTTAACTGCTATACCAATAATTGCGCCGACCACGATCGCTTCGGCGCGGTCATACAACACGAGATGATTTTGAAAGATTGCGGTAGCGATACCAACTACAGTGATCAAAATAAAAAAATGAATTAATCCTTGGTAAAGCGCATTGCCCCTTCTCGTTAACATGACAATAATGGTGGTTGCTGCCATCCAATAAAATTCTTGGGTTTTAAAAAAATATTGAATAACAATAGCCAAACATAAAGCACATAATATTCGAATGAGTTGTTTTTTTTGATGTACGTTCATTTTGGGTGCCATAATAGATTGCTCAAATTTTCGATTTCATCGCTTAAGGTATAACAATCTTGAATAAAAAATAAAAAAATGGATGGATCCGGCGAAACAATTTTTAAGGTTTGATGATAAATGGTTTCGAATATGTGGATGGCGGCGAGCAAGCGATCGGCGGAAAAATCCGTCGTCCCGCGACTTGTTCGCGGGATCCAGAAATGCTTCGATGCTGTCCCTGGATCCCGCAGGACTTGCGCGGGACGACGAGAAGTATGCAACAACATCGATTGCAAAAGCTCAGTCATCAACTGCAGAATACTTTGCATATCCTGTCTGCATATCGCAAAAATAGTGAAATCAGTGACTCGAAAACGCAATAAATGCAGAGAAAAAATCGTTTCATAAATATGCTCGATTTTTTTTATTATTTCTTGATGCGTTTGATTTCTTGCACGCATTTTTTGTAAACTTTTAAAAAGAATTTGTCTTTTACGAAAAAATAATTTCGCATAATAATCTTTCCGTTCTAAAAAATCCGGTTTTAAATAGGCGTCAAAATAAACTTTATTCAGTTCAATTAATGCGATGAAAACTTTTTCCAAAGATTTTTTTCGGAAAAATTCTTGGAGTGGCGAGATTGTTTTTTTTAAATTTGTAAGGTAAGGATTTTTTCTACCTTTTGTAAAATCGTATTCTTTTTTCATAATGCTTAACTTTGATTTTGAATGATCCTATCCGAGCAGCCTTTTAAGATTTGTCATCCTGAGCGTTAGCGAAGGATCGGTTTAAATGGCCAGACCAGGTTTATTTTCTTCTTTGTTTGTGCATTGGATGACGATCCTTCGCTAACGCTCAGGATGACAAAGGCCTTTTTATGCCCTCTCACCTTTCCAATACGCCCTTTTCATCAAAACAACTAAAACAAGTAAAATTAACAAATACCCCAACACCCACCAGCCCAGCTGTTCTTGTTTTACTGCAAAAGGTTCTGCAGCATAATTCAAGAAGTTGACAATATCCAGTGTCATTTGATCAAATTCATCAGGCGTTTTGGAACCTTGTTGTTGAAGTTCTACTACGTCATACCATTCTAATGTATGACCGTAGGATCCTTCCGACTGGATGATGTCTCCCGCGAGTGTTTGCGTTCCCTGAAAACTCGCCAACATATCCGGCATGGCAGTATCTGGAAATATTAAATTATTAAAACCGGTGGCGGTGCTTTTATCGACATAAAAACTATGCAAATAAGTATAAACCCAATCAGGACTATGTACTTCGGTTTCTAAAGATAAATCAGGCGGCTTTACATTGTTCGGCCATTTGGTGATGTTAATCGGCATTTTTTCATACGTGATACCCGCTTCAATAGCGATTGGATCGTAGCGCATGTAAATTAACGTATGACATGCGATGCAAATGGTCGCAAAATATTTCGCTCCACGTTTGATAGATGCAGTATCGTGAATATTGACGTTCGCGTGACTTAATGTGATTTCTTCAGTCAATGCAAATGCACTAATAGAAAAAAACATGAGGAGACAAAACCAAAAATGTTTCACGTGAAAAACTCCGGTGGTTCGGTTGTTTTTTCATAACGTGTGTAAAAAGGCATAAGTAGAAAAAAGGCAAAATATCCGACACTAAAAATTTCCGCAAGTGTCGTTCGTAAAGGGGATACGGATTGAATACCTAAATACCCTAATCCCGTAAAACAAATCACAAAAATCGTAATCGCAATTTTTGAAAGATAACCTTTATATCGAATTGAACGGACTTTACTTCGGTCTAACCACGGCAATATAAACATGAGTCCAATGGCACTTGCCATTGTGATTAACCCTAAAAATTTATTAGGTACCGCGCGTAAAATCGCATAAAACGGCGTCATATACCATACGGGTGCAATGTGTTCCGGCGTTTGCATGGGGTTTGCTGGGATAAAATTATTATTTTCTAAAAAAAATCCTCCCATTTTCGGTGCAAAAAATATGATGGTAGAAAAAACTAATAAAAAAACGACAACCCCGATAAGATCTTTGACGGTATAATAGGGATGAAATGGAATAGTTTCTGCGGTTGGTTTATCGTGTTTGGTATCGATGCCAGTCGGGTTATTCGATCCAACATAATGCAATGCCACTAAATGTAAAAATACGAATCCCAATAAAATAAGCGGAACTAAAGCGACATGTAATGCAAAAAAACGATGTAAAGTCACACCTGAAACATTAAAGTCACCGCGTAACCATATGACGAGATACTTCCCGACCCATGGAATTGCGCTCGCAAAAGACGTAATGACGGAAGCACCCCAAAACGACATTTGTCCCCAGGGTAAAACATATCCGGTAAAAGCTTCCAAGAGTAAGGTTAAATAAATTGCCATTCCAATCAACCATAGCAATTCTCGGGGTGCGCGATACGAGCCGTAAATTAATCCACGGTACATGTGAAGATAAACGACGACGAAAAAGAGAGAGGCACCAGTCGTATGCATAAATCGCAGCAACCAACCATAACGCACATCCCGCATGATATGTTGGATGGAGGCAAATGCCTCGGTTCCCGTTGGCGTATATTCCATGGTAAGCCAGATGCCGGTGATGATTTGATTTAACAAAGCCAATAATGAAAGCGATCCAAAAAAATACCAAAAATTAAAATTTCTCGGCGCATAATATCCGGTCATATGACGCTGCATAAATTCACGAACGGGATATCGCGCATAAAGCCAATTTAAATCAAGCACCTTCCATCCCCTCTTTGTCAGCACCAATGGTAATTTCATGCGCGCTCGTATACATGTAACGGGGAATTTTTAAATTAAGTGGTGCAGGAACATTTTTATA
>Ga0207079_1074_pt1 | contig 17281 bp, 11 predicted proteins | sample Alteio_BWMinHeat_61_FD_153525 | JGI IMG/M metagenome (GOLD analysis project Ga0207079, IMG submission 153525) | Enriched cells from forest soil in Barre Woods Harvard Forest LTER site, Petersham, Massachusetts, United States -... | ecosystem: Environmental > Terrestrial > Soil > Temperate forest >...
TATTTTTTTTCTCGATCTTATTCGCAAGTGTAGTATTTGCTGATAGTTTAGCAATTCATTTGAAATTATTTAAGGCTCGGTGTCAGGCACTTCACCACTGGCATTTTTTCAACAGGGGAAGGTGTAAAGAGACGAGATGGGTTTCTGGAATGATTGACCGCTGCTGGTGTTTGAACTGGTTGAGATGCCGTTCTATTTTCACCCAAAATCAGATTGCTTGTGATTTTTAATGCGGCGCTGCTTGCCCCTAAAGCTTCACTGCCGATGTATAAAATGTTATGTCCTACTTCTAAAGCATGTCCAAGTGCTGTCACTGCAAATGTGACAGATTGCGCGCCATTCGCATAAGTCGCTTTAAGATTGGTGAGTAAAGGTTGTTTTATGCTGTTTATTTCCTTTGAAAAAGTCGATGTTGTTTTCGAAAAATCTGTTCGAGCAATTTGTATCGCTTCACTATAAGAATTTTCCAGCTTGGTCCAGGGTTGATTCTTGCCTGTTGTAGCAGAACTCGCTGCGGCGTAAGAATATTCAAAAAGAGCACCGCCTACTGGAGGAATGTCTTTTGCACTATAATAAGCCATTTTTGTTAAATATTTAATAGTATAAGCACAAGCAGCTATTGAATAACCAGCTGTCATCCCTAAATGAATAGCGCTGATTCCCATTTTTAATGCGGAATAACCGGAATTATAAGCAAAGAAAGTGGTGTGATAACCAATTGATTTCAAATTATTGAACATGTTAACCCCTCAGTCTCGTTTATTTTTAAAACAATATCGTTTATTTTTTTGAAATTGTATGCAACTCAACTAGTTAAATCAAGTTTAACTTTTATTTATGGGTAATATAAGAGAATGGGGATATGATTTGAGCACGTTAAGAAATACGAAACTAGTCTGTGCGACAAATTATCTAGATCAAATTTAATTTTTAGCGTTAAGCTTATGTTCCCACACTCAGCGCGCATCAGCTATAGAAGCTCTTAGTAACAATAGTTTATGTATCATTCGAAAACACGCCTAAATAAAGACGACAAATTTTTGTATTGACTGGTCCTCTTATTTATTGCCATCATTTTTTTCGTGCCACTGTCAAAATTCTCTCTGTTTTAGTATCTGAAAATTTTTTACCATCCATTCCTATTTGTGTACATACTTCAAAACCATTTTTTGTAAGCATTGCTTTAAGTTCACTTGCAGTATAAAGCTTAATTTTAAGCGTAAGATCTCGTTACCATAGATCGGGGAGACATATTCTGAGAAGGGAGCGATGGTAACGTAACTCATCGTATATAATCAAGTTGTATCACTATGTAATGACAATACGTTTTCAAGCCAAACTACATCCCAATATTGCTGAAACTTATATCCAACTTCTTTAAAATGTGCCACTTGAATAAAATTAAGTTTTTGAAATAATTTCATCGATGGGTTGTTAGGTACAGTAATACCTGCATATATTCTATGTATGTTGGATCGCTTGCTTACATTTATTAATTCTTTTACTAAGGCCGAACCTAATCCAATACCCGTATATTTTGAATGACAATATACCGAAATATTAATACTGGTTTGATAGCCAACAATTGGACTAAATGGCGTGGATGCTGCATAGCCGATAACACGATTATCTTCATTGACGCCCACCAGCAATTGATAAAGTTGGTTATCTTGAAATTGTTGTAGCCACGGCAGGCGGGTTTGTAAAGTATAAATATCATATTCGAAATTAAAAACCGTATTTAAAATGTAATAATTATAAATCGAGACAATCTGTTCCCAATCTTTAGGTACTGCAGGACGAATTAAAAAATTTTCAACCATTGTTCATTTCCTTACTATTAAAATGAAAAGGACAACGCCAGTCACTTGAGACCTTTAAGCCAGAATATTGCATTGCTTCACTCTGCTCGCTAAAATTTGTAAGATTTGGATTGATACTACCGCTATATTGTAATTCTCTTAAGCGAACAGTTCTTTGTATTTTTTCGAATAAGTTAATTTGTTTAAGATATTTAAATTGATGATGCGAATTAAAAACTAACGTGGGATAAGGAAAATCGCGGCATTTTCTGGGATGACCTGGACACATTCCAACAATAAAATAAGCTTCGCCCCCAATACTAAAAGAAAAAAATGGACTGTTGATGTCGTTAGAGACATCTTTATCCCAAGGAAATTCATCTATTTGATGCAACATTTTTAATTGTTTCCACAATAAATATTCAAATTGAGGGGGCGTTATGCTGTGATGATTTTTAAAACTCACTATAAAGCTTGCAAAACGTTTATCGATATCTAAACGTATTTTTGCAAATTTCCGAAGTAATTCATACAGTTTAAATGTTGATATTTTCGTGGCCATAGTATCCAATAAAAAAAACTGGTACTTAGAATTTTTAATGGATGCTTTGGCTCCCACACATGAAAACTTTTCCGATATCACTTTCTCTATCAAATATTTTTCGACAATGCTGTTCATGATGAGTTATCCAGATGAATATTTTTTAAAACTTTACCCTTCAAAAATTGAATAGTAAAATTAATAATTATTATATATTTATTAGGAATATTAATGAGTTTACCATCATTACAATTAGATGCTTTCATGGCTATTGCTCTGCATTTGAATTTTACGAAAGCTGCGATTTCTTTAAGTGTGACTCAATCTGCACTAAGCCAAAGAATTAGCCAACTTGAAAAAAAACTCGGTTTGTTATTTATAAGAACCACAAAAAATGTGCGCTTAACGACACTTGGTAATCAGTTGCTTAGATATTGCAGAAACAGAACAGCGCTTGAAAATGAGTTTTTAGGCCAGATTTCAACAAATACAAAAAACTCTTTGAATGGGATCATTAGAATGGCGGGTACTTCAACTGCTTTACGTTTTTTAATATTACCTGCTTTAAAGCAATTTCTGATTCAAAATCCTTATGTAAAATTAGAATTACTAGAGCAAGAACTGAGAGAACTTCCCATTGCTTTAGAAACAAACCAAGCCGATTTTATAGTTTCGAATCAATGTATCAACAAAAAATATATCAACAGTTCGAAGATAGGTAAAGAATCTTACGTGTTAGTTAAATCTAATCAATACACAGATGAGGTGAAAGACATTTACCTTGATCATGATATTGAGGATGAAACGACCGGTCTTTTTTTAAAAAATCAACGAATTCCTATTTCATGTTGGCGTCAACACTATTTAGATAACATTCATTTGATTATTGAAGCTGTAAAACTAGGCATAGGTCGTGCAGTACTTCCTTGTCAAATCTTAAATCAAGAACCCACTCTGCAAAGGGTTAAAGGGATGAAAGCATTAAATGTTCCTTTATATTTAATGTATTATAAGCAAGAATATTACAATCCATTGCAGCAATCAGTGCTTAAAATTTTCAGATGATACGCATACTGAGTCAACAGGAAACTTTTTTTAGTTAAATACCATGGTAGACTAAAAACTTTTGATATTTTATTAAATTCGAAGAGTGAGTTACAGCAAAACAAAAACGCATCTTAATTCATAATAAGGATATTGAATGAAGTGTAAGAAACCGATGTGCTGTTTTTGGCTTGGAATAGGGTTGGCGGCCTTTGGCCTCCAAGCTTTATCAGGCACGGAAGCCGAGCCTAAACCCATGTTATATCACCCACTGGTTACGCTCACCATAGGCCCTGATTTCGTACAGCAAGGTCAAGCCGAGACCTTAAGTTTATTGCCGCCCTTTGCGAATTATTATACCAACACAAATAGCAGAACGACGGTTTTCGATGGTGGAGTTTTTGTAGGGGTTGAGCGAGCATTCGGTGATAAGCTATGGGTTCAACTGGGTGTTTCGGGTTATGGTGATACACAAATGAGTCCAGAAGGTCATGTCTGGCTGTTAACATTACCTGAGTTTGATACCTTAAGTTACGCTTACCACATACAGCACACCCGAGTGATGGCGGAAGGCAAGTTTTTAACGAGCCTTCGTTCTTATCAAGCGCTACATCCTTATGTGTCATGGGGATTGGGAGCTGCCTTTAATACGGCGCAAAATTATCAAGAAACACCATTAATTGCTGACGCTGTTCCAACGGCTCCTTTTGCCAATCACACTCAAACCTCTTTTACGTGGGCCGTTGGGGTGGGTTTTGATTACACGTTAAGTGCTCATACAAGGTTTGGGATAGGCTATCAATTTGCTGATTTAGGTTCGGTGTCATTGGGCAGAACACCTGCTGCCACAACAAACCAAACGTTAAGTTTCCCTCACTTATACACCAATCAACTGCGTTTTCAGTTTACGCTGCTCGAGTAGGACACTACCATGAAAAAACATATCAATGAGCTATTCATCGCGACCGTTTTACTAACCCATGCCTATGTGGGTCATGCCGCCGTGAATCCCATCACGGTGACCTATAACAGTGGAAACACAAGCTTTGTTTCAGGCAGCGCTGGGACTGCCAATTATGTGGTATCGGTCAATTCTGGTGTGATTCCCCCGAACGCGCCATTGACTTTTCATCTCACAAGTACGGGGGCCAGTTCCGGCCTTACCGCCACCCAAATCACGAGCGGCTCTTCCTCTTGCACGAATGTTAACACACTATGCGGCAGTTCTTTTCCTCTAAGTGCGGGTCAAAGTTGTTGTCTTTCGTTTACGCTTACGAGTACTAAAGCGGGCAATTACAGCATGCAACCTAGCATCAGTACGACGCCTGCGGCCTATTCGGCAAAAGCGGCTTCAGCAGAACCCATTATGGTGAGTGCATTGAGCTTTACAAGTATTTATGCGGAAACAAATGGTTTAGAGACCTATTCCCCGGACAACGGAACGACCTGGGGTTATATGCTAAGCCCACAGTTCGGGTGGGCTTGGGATGCAGCTACATGGGCCACAGCCGTCACGGTCGTTAATGGAACAACCACGATGTACCAGGCAACAGGTGTTATGGGTGATGGTTCTTGCATCAATAGCCAATGCAATGGGGCCGCGACGTTGGTTTATAGTTCAGATGGGATAACCTGGAATCAAGTGACGAATACGCTGCCCACCTCCGATCACAGCGACTGGGTGCAATCGTTATTTGCGGTAGGAGATACGGTTTATGCGGGGACTGGAGAGGGATATGTCTATTATACGAATAACCAAGGGTCAACTTGGGGGCCTGCTGCACCATTGATTGTTCCGGATAGTAGCACTGTCCGTGCGATAGTGGTTGATGCCAACGGTGTTTTTTATGCGGGTACTCAAGGGGGACATATTTATTACTCCACCACATCGGGACAGGGTTGGACTCCCTTAACGAACCAACCGGGAGGAACCGCCATCCAAAGTTTAGGGATTGACACGAACGGCACTTTATATGTGGTCACGGATATTACCACGACCCAACCGCAATACAATACGGCACCGCGGACAGGAGGAAGCTGGCACTTAATGACAGCCCTACCCTCAGGCAATGCTACAGCAATTGCTGCGACAGGGACTACAGTGTATGTAGGAACCAATAATACCACTGTCATGTACACCTCGAATTTTGGAGAACAATGGAACGGAGGTCAAGTGCCAGGTGGCGGTAATAATATCTCCATTACTTCACTATTTGTGAATCAGAGTTTATCGCCGCTGTTTGTTGAATCATATGGCATCATCCCCCTCAATGGTGGTGCGAGTCAGTGCGGCCTTTCAGGAGCCGCATGTACTGTGACTGTAAAAAACCTGAGCAACACGACAGTGACGAATGTGCATGCGAATTCAAGCCAATTACCCAGTGGTGTCACTCAACAATCCTCTTCTGGTTGTGCTTCTGTTGCACCAGAAGGCAGCTGTTTCCTCACGTTTGGTGCAAGTGGCACCAATGGTTTTGCGCCGACGGTTTTTAGTATTATTGATAACAATGGGGATGCTGTTTCCGAGGCGGCGTTGGTTTCCTCCCTGACGCCCAATGGGTCTAATTATTATTACGTGTATGCTATCGATGCGTTGAATGCCTATGTTCTTGATAGCACGAATTCAGATGTAAATGGAAGCATCTGGAGCTCTAATGGAACAAGTGCTGATTTTACGAGTCTTTGGGGCATAGCGGAAAATTCAACTATCGGTAATGCGTATCCTAATTCGAGCGCACCAACAGGCGCAACAGCAACGCAATATGGAGCGCAACAAGCTTGTAAAGGTGCAACGGATGGCACTTGTGACTCAAATAATATTTACATTTATTATAATGGCTACAGCGCAGGTAATCCTGTTCCTACCAGTGATTATGCTGAGGGGTTATGCTATGCCAATCAGGATGGCGGTGCAGCAGGCGGAGGTGAGTGGTATTTGCCTGCTGCCTGTGAGTTATATGGAAGTATTTATTTTGACGTAACAAATAATCAATTTGGAAGTTGTGCCCCTGCACTTACCGGTATTTTTAGTTTATATAATTTAGGGACTTTAGGAGGAGACCTGTTCAGTTTATTGGCTGCTGGCACTTACTGGAGTTCTACCGAGGTCTCGAACGATCCAATGCAAAGCGCGTGGAGCCAGGTCTTGGTTCCCGGTGGCAGCGGCTATCTGTTCTTCGCCGGTAAGAGCTCTCCGTCTAGCGTGCGGTGTTCCCGGGCTTTATCCCTTTGACAGTTCATCTGTTAAAAAAACTATAGTCAAACATGGACATCCTTGTTTGACTGTGTTTTCGGCGACGCGGGTCCTTTATGAGTTAATATTGACATTGCGACGAGAAAATATACAATCGGAACATAAATTACGGGAGACTTTCTCACATGCCAAAGCAAGAAAAAGAAATTCGTATTCAATGGCGCATTGAGGAATATCGATCTACTTGGATACATAATAAAGGTCGAGAAGGGGATTGGGACCCTACAATAACCGAAGGCAGCTTTGCGCCTGAAAAGCAAAACGCTGAGCTCCAAAAAACCATACAAAGCTATATCTGGACCTTATCCCTTCATGAAAACTTAAACGCAGTAAATTCTGTAACCAGCCTCATTATGGAATATTTACAACCACAATATAGTGCGAGTGTATTAAGATCAGCTTTAAAAAGTGATTATATTTATTCACAAAAAAAAATTAGCACCCGATTTTCTTCTGAGGGAGCAATTCTTTATCATGACCCTTTTATTCTTCATCGTAACCATTTTAGTAATTACCGCGATTTCGGTAATTACAGCAGTATGAATCATTATTGGCTGAACCCTGAACCCCTGAGACCCCCGACAGGACGAAAGGAAGATAATACTTACGCAACCTATTATGTTCGGCCGTATATTGAAAAATTATTTTTCGATGAGAAGCTAACTACATTTTCTGCTCTCGTTGATAGTCTCTTATTGATCAATGAAGATGCCTCTTACCAAGCTTTTATCGCTAGCCTGGAAAATACTAACCTACAAAAAGAGCTATTATTTTCATGGGATGCATCGATGGAAGATTACGTCATCCGTCATCTTAACGCATTAGATGTCTTTGGAAAATCACTTAAGCACTTAGAAGAAAAAAGACAGCAAATTTCTGATCTTGTTGCTGAATTACGCACGATGCTTTCTGCAAATCAGAATATGCATCAGACAGAAAAATGCCCGAAGAATCAGTTTAACAAACTTAAGTTTAAATTGGATTTTTTAAAAAAATTACACCGCCATGATGCCGATTTTTCTATTCATCATGATTACAAACGGCTCGTAGCAAATCTCGCCACCATACTCTTTCCACCTTTAGCAATTGCCAATGTTATTTATAAATTAACAACTAATAAATGGCTCTTTTTTAACAATACTGTCGTTGAAAATAAAATCAATCATATTCATGTCGGGATTCAATTAGGCGGCCTGCGAAGCTAGCTCCGATTAGTCGCCAAGTGTAGTTAGAGTGCGGATACCTGAGCTGTTACTCTATTTTCTACATCAACGCCATCGATATCCGTTTCGTTATGCGTATGCCACAATGAATAATGGTGATAGGCCGTTCTTTTTTGTTGAATATTTTCATCCAGTTTTTTTAGCTTTTCTATAATGAGCCCAATCTCTGTCCCCTCTCCTATTTCCAAATAGATTTGTTGAATATCAACCACGTGTTCTTTGAAGATATCTTTTTTAATAATCACTTGCGCTAATTGATCCATTTTTTTAAATGTTGCGATAGTATCGCTGTTTTCACAATAGTATAACAGGGCGTGATATCGATAAAAGCAAGGCCTACATTCGTTGACTAGTACGATTAAATCGATGACTTCTTTATCACCTATGATAGTGGCCATTTCAAAAGGAGTGATGGAAACTTGATTTTTATCATCACATTTTTTATCTTTGACCCATAGGTCAAAACGTTTCATTTGGGAAAAATCCAATTTTTTTTGAAGTTCTGTGCGAAATTCTGTTATTTCCCTTAAAACGGGATGTTCAGTATCGCCTTGGTATTCAATTATTTGGTATATATGTTTATGATACGAGGAGAGATTCATGGCTTGTGCTGTAATGAGTGTATTACAGTCGCTAAGTGACGATGGGCTAATGGGTGCCCCATGTTCTAGCAAATACTGAAAGCAACTTAAATGATTATTATTTAAAGCAAAGTCCACCAACGTTTTGCCATTTTTCATGAGAAAATGCGCATCTGCTTTTTGTTCTAATAGAGTCTCTACTATCGAAGGGAAATTATTCAAAACGGCAAGCTCTAAAGCAGTTTCTCCTGATGGAGTTTTTAAATGGAGATCGGCTTTCGCCTCTAGTAATTCCAGAATATTGTAACGTCCTTTTTTTGCAGAAATATGTAATGGAGATAATCCAGTGGGGGGTAGAATAGTTGGATCTGCACCGTATTTTAATAATGCTATTGAGTCATGAAAAGTAGTATATTTGTCGATCGCATGGTAGAGAGTCGTTATGCCATTTTCATCTTTTTCATTAATATTAGCTTTTGCATCAATCAAACATTGGATAATTTCTTTGTTTTCAAGTGAAACAGCAATGGCGAAACTAGTCCGGCCAAACTGGTCAAAATGATTAGGACAAGCTTTCGCATCCAATAATATTTTGACAACTTCTATTTTCTGCTCAATGACTGCATGATGTAAGGCCGTTTTTTTTAAGCCATCCATAATGTCAGGATGGGCTTTTTTATCTAATAGTAATTTAATCGTGGAAACGTGTCCGTCTTGCGCCGCTACCATAAGTGGCGTAAGGCCGTCATTGTCTCGCGCAAGATACGATAGATATGCTTTTGCCTCAATTAACATTTCTACCACATCGGTAAGTCCTTTCATTGCAGCGATATATAATGCCGTTTTTTTATTATTCATTTGCTGATTGACACGCGCATGCGGCAGCAATAATTTCGTCAGTAAGAAATTTTTATTATCGACAGTATAGTGTAGTACGGTTGAACCATCGGTAGAACGCAAATTAACATCTGCCTTTCCTTCTAATAATAAATTCACTGATTTGGCATCATTTTTTTCAACCGCTGTCCGTAAGCAGGAAAGGTTATTATTATCTACAATATTAGGATTAGCTTTATGTTTTAATAAAAAATCGATAGCTTGATGGTTTTGCGTGAATGTTACTATGCTCAAGCAGGTGTCGCCATTATTATCTCTATGATCAATATTAGCCTTTTTCTGAATCAAATATTCTGCGATGTTAAAATATTTATGTGAACTAGCAGAGAACAAAGGCGTCTGGGACCCATAACTCTTTTCAAGATCGGCCTTGGCATGAATTAATAGGATAACAATATCACTGCGATTATGTTGTGTTGCTATAAAAAGTAGAGGACAAGGAGATTGGCTCACTAAAGCACCGGCGTGGAGGAGTGATTTTACTAAAGAAGTCTTTCCTATTTTTGCTGCCATATATAATAAAGTACGTCCTTTAGAGTCGATTGCACGGCTCTTTTCTAAAGAAGGCACTAATGGATGGAAGGTTTGATAATCAGGATGTTCCTGCCATTTATGTATGATGGTGTGGGCCAATGCACTGTCTGATTGTAAAGCAAATGTTTCTATAAAACCAACTACGCAATCGGTATCGCTAATATTCTTCTTTATTAATAAACCTTTTAAAACCTCTGTACTGAGCTCACGGTGATTAAAATCTTTCGGTGGTAATTGATTAAAATCAACCAAAACCCAATTCAGTTTTTTGCCCGAATCAAACCCCACTAGAATAGCATGGCCAGCGCCTATAATAAATAAAGCGAATTTGAAAGGCCTATCTTTAACCACTAATTTTATAGTGGCTTCTAAACTAGAAAACATTTTTAAAAAATCTTGCCTGTAAAAGAATTCAGGAAACGCATGAATAGGTACAATTGAATCTTTAGTCTCCTCAGGAGAAAATAACGATAAACAAGCACTGAGATTTTGATTCTCTGGTGCAGTCTTTTTCACAAAAAGATCATTATATTTATTAGGCTGGAAGATGATTTCAATCTTTTCTAATAACTCAACAATATCAAATAAAACAGCTTCTTCTTTTTGCATTTCATCTAATTTTTTATTGAAATGTTCGCGGACCATTTTTTTTATTTGGTCATTTAAAAGCCGGGTCTCTTGGTTAGTCAATCGATCAGAAAACACCATATTCGTATTGGAATCCCAAAATTTAATGGGATCGAGTCGAAGACCATATTTTTCTTTCATGTCCTTACAAATATCAGGTTTAATGGTTTCAATCATTTCTTTTCTTTTTTTGTAAGCATGATCGATAGTCTGTTTAAAATCAGCAGAAGAAATACTAGCTATTTTTTCTGAGTGACTCGTCAATTGTGGAAGTAAGCCTCGTAGGAAGAGAAGCATTGCAGCGCCAGCACCACCATAACAAATACCTCCCTCATTTGATGGTAAAGAAATTTTTTTTGAAGGAGCAATAATAAACTGTTGCGAAGGTGGAATATAGGAAACCTGATGTTTTTCAAATAATGTGATATTTTCTGTTTGCGCTTTTTCAATCGCGTAATTTAAAATACTTTTCCCATCATTAAATCGAATATGAGGGTCCGCTTTATATTCTAATAAATTTTTTATGAGGTCGGTTTGATTTTGAATAACGGCCTGATGAATTGGAAATTCTTTATCTTTTGTTCCTACATTAGGATCTGCTTTTGCTTTTAATAGTGCATGGGCTATGTCATATGCTTTATTTTTTAAAGCGATAAATAGCGGTGTTTGTTCGTCATCTCCGGGAATATCAGGGTCAGCACCTTCTTTTAATAAAAGTTCTACGACTTTAGGATGGTTTTTTTCAACCGCTATATATAGCGCAGTGATTTTTTTGGAGTATTTTATGTTTACGTCCGCTTTTTCTTGCAGCAGTAATCTACAAATGTCCAAATTACCATGCTCTGCTGCAATATACAAAGGTGTTGCACCATTATGTGTTGCTAGAACCGAAATAAATGCCTTATGTTTTATCAACTCTTTAACAACTTCAACCTGCCCACTTTCAGCTGCTGCATAAATTGTACTCGTAGGGCCGAAATATTGATTAACATCTGCTTTTGATTCTAGCAAAAGCGGTATCAATTCAACCAATCCCTTTTGGGCGGCTGTATAAAAGCTTGGGGAAATATTCGGATCTGCGTTTGCTTTAATAAGCTTTTTTGCGACATCAATATGATTATTTATTATAGCTTTGGTAAGCGGTGTGCACTTATTGATATTTAGTCCGTTAAGGTTTGCTTTTGCTTCTATTAATGCAGAAACAAGACTTAATTTTCCAAGCGTGGCAGCTCTATGGAGTGCGCTTTCTTTGTCTCCATCAAGAAGATTGATATCAGTCTTTGCCTCAATTAAAAAATGCGCGATCTCCTCTTTATTATTTGAGATTGCAATCATTAAAGGGGTGGTATTTTGATAGGCTACATTTACATCAGCGTGTGCTTGGACCAACTTTTTCACAACACCAGTATGGCCATTTTGTGCTGCCAAATATAAAGCGGAGAGTTGATTGTTCATTTGGATATTCAAATTGGCTTTTTTTTGAATTAATCGATCGACCACCTCTTCATAGCCATTTTCAGAGGCAATTATTAAAGGAGAAACACCTGCGTTATTCAGTGAAAGATAAGAATGGTAAGCACCTGCATCCAGCAAAGCATAAAAAGCCGAAAATTTTTTATTCAAGAGAGCACTATATAATGAGGTTTGTTTTAGTTGTTTTGTACGTTGATTGATATTGGCGCCATATTTTAATAATAATTTTATGGTAGATACATTGTTGATGAAAGCCGCCACATGCAGGAGCGTCCAACCATTATCATCAATATGGTTGGGGTTTGCTTTAGCTTCTAAGAGGAGTTCTACTGTTTTTATGTCCTGGTTCCATAGGGCGAACGTTAATGGGGGTCTGCTATTGACGCCATTAATTTTACTTGGATCAGCCCCTAGTTCTAATAATCTTTTGGTAAAGGGTAAATCTTTTGATCGAACGCTTTGGGAAAGCAGGCCTCTACCATTAGAGTCTGATAGTTGGGCTTTTTTATATGATATTTCTTCAGGGGTTATTTTTTCCCATGAACTATCTGCTTTCCATTCTTGAAAGATTTGGGTTGCATGCGAGAGATCATTTTTTAATACAAAGAAAGAAGCTAAAAATATTGAATGCGGGCCTTCATTGGATATGCCTTTACGTATTTCGAAGGCGACTTCGTCAAGTTTGATATATTGTGTTGGAAAATGTACATTAGAAATGATAGACCAAGAAGGCGTGTCTTTATGCGCTATTCCTAAATAAAGTGTGTGGCCTATGGCTTGTAATATACAGCCTATTTTGATTTCACGGTTTTTTTTATTCAATATATTTTGTAAACTACGAAAATAATTAACCAGTTCAAATTTTTCAAAAGCACAATATTGTTGGTCTACTTGCACAATAGGATTTTCATCTAGTTTTGTGGGTTGTAATAATTGAATATGAGGTATTTCATCATAAGTATGTTTCACATTAGAAAGCGTTAAAGTTCCATTGAGAAAGTGGTCTGACTCATCAAAAAATGCAGATATCTCAAATAGTTCATCATCCATTTTTTTGTCAGGCGTTAATTGCTGTATCTTAGCGTTGACTTTTTCTCTTAGGGTCGCTTTTAAACTTTTATTAAAAAAAGGGACATCTAAAATAGTAAAAGGAGATTGATCAAAATTAATGTATAGTTCTTTGGGTGTTAAAGAACAGTTCCAAAGTTTTTCTGGAGGAATAATTAATTTCCACGCTGCTTGGATTTCATCAGCAACTTCGATTTTTGCCTTTTCAATGATTTTTATTTTTTTTGATTTGGCTAATTCTAATTTTTTTTCAAGTTCTTCCGGTTTTTGGTCAATAATGCGATAAATTCTAGCATCGTAATGAGATAATTCATCTACAAAAAAAGCAAAAAGGCCAGTGTAACAGAAGGAGTGGGCAAAATTGTAAGTGCCAGGATCATAATTAAATTTTTTGAAATATGGCTTTAAGTCATCGGGATTGAATGATTTTCTAGTTTCAGACATTGAAAAAGCCCCTCTTCTTTTTTAAAAATGTAGGGCGCAATTATATGGTTGATATTAAACAAAATCAATTTATATGGTTATTATTTTTTCTATCAAAAAACTTATTGATAAAATTTATATTTTCTTAAATCATTTTTTGAATAATTATTTTGTTAAAAAAACCTTCAGCTTATTGACCTCGTACTGATTACACAATGATTTAAATTTATCCTTTAATTCCGCAACGATTGCTAGAGCTTGTTGATCTATTTGGTAAGATGGCAGTTTGTTTTGTATGCTTTGAATTTTTTCAATTAAGTTAATCATATTTTCTGGAGACAGCATTTCTGCGTGTTTTATAATGAGCGCGAAATAAACCTTATGATCGAATATTAGTCTTTTTTGATACCTTTTGACACGAATGAAGGCGTTACCTCTAATGTATTATTCTGCAATTCAAGCAAGTTAGGAAAGGTGCTAAAATTTGACATGCTAGCGAGGATTTTTTTACCTAGACGTCGATGGCTATTATTTTTCAGATAATCCTGCGTTTTTTGATATACTGTCTTTCGCAAATCCATTTTATCTTCTAGTTTTTTATCGGTAATACCAACTTCACTAAAATTATCTGACAATGCATGTATCTCAATTGCAATATTATAACTTTGCGAACTCATCAAATATCCACCACATGCCATGGGAGAAGCTCGACTCACGTAATCAGGGAAAAAATAACAATAGTTCTTCCAAATATCAGGCCAGATCATATAAAGATATTCCATTTGATTTTGCTTGAGTTGCAAAGCTAAAAAATTCTTAAAATTTAATTGATGGGTACTAAGATATTCTTCTCTCTGCTCTTTTTTAATTAGTCTTTGGTATAACTGTTCTTGTAAGTCATTTACTTTATATATTGTTCCTATCTTAAGAGATTGAATAATACATTCTTTTGTATTTTTAATTTTCATTTCTAAAATTTCATCATGAGGAAGACCTCCGAGCACACCCATAAAAGAATAATCAAAACTAGAAAAATGATCCCCAGCATTATATTCTCCTATATGTAAGAGAAATTGGTGAAGTAAATAATGCTCCGTTTCTTGCTTATCTTTCAGAGATAAATTATTTATTTTAGAGGTTGCCACCTGTATATCTTTAAATAAAGCATTGGCGCATTGAAGTACGGTATTCATATGTGTTTGCAAGGGATTTGCTTGTAAAAAAACGATGGCCTTCTCTGACAACAGTAATTGATCTATTCCTTCCTCAGTTGCGCTAGTTAACTCAACTATATGACAAGTAGGTTGTGCTTTAATTTTAAGGATGCTTAAATTGCTCCAATGCAAAGGAGGTGTTCTATGTGTAGAAAAATCAACTTTTCTATCTCTATCTATATACCGATAGAAACCGCTATCATGATCAATTTTATGAAAGTATATTTCTGCCCCAAGCTTTTTTAGTATTTTGATCGCGGTTATTAAAGCCTCAAGATGTTCCGCAGATTCTTGACGTTTTTTTGTAGTATCTTTCTGTGTTTTTGAATTATTATATGCTGCTACCTGTTCTTTCCTTTTTCTAATTAATTCTTTGAATTCCTCAATTAAAAATTTTACTTTCTCTATATTTTCTTCTGAAACTCCCGTGATATTTATTTTTAGCATAAAGTTTTCTAAATGAAGATCAAAATCGCATAAATAAGTAGCGACGACCACGATAAGTTCTAAACCCAATTCACAATGGAGATTCAATATACGTAAATCTTCAAATAGTTCTGGATAAAATGTTCCTGCCATTAGCATTCTTTTTTCAAAACCAAATAATTCACACGCTTTAAATGAAGCCAGATCATTTGACCATTCGCTAACTACTCGTAATTGCCTACAAGCATTTTTAGGTGATACTTCTATATTCTTATCTTGAAGAACAAGATATGCAGGTGCAATAAGCGTTTTATTAATAGAAGAATCTTTAAGAGATTTTTTTTCTTTATCAATATTTAGTTTTATGGAAAAGTCCGATGGCTCTTCTATATTCACCATTTTTTTTGCCACATCTGCTGAAAATTTTTCAGATAGTATATTACCTATTGTGGTACATACTTTTAAAGTATAAGTTTTATGCTCGTCATTTTTATTCAGGACAGTGATATCTAAACCTTTATTGGTGCCATGAATTTTTTCCCGAAACGAAATGATTTCTGCAAAATCAGGAGAATCTGAGCCAATAGAAATTATTTTGCCAATTATTTTTTGTTTTTGTTGCTTGTCTTTTATAGTTGAAAGTAAACACGAAACGATGCCCTGTATTGCAATACATTTATAAAGAATAGACTGTGTTTCTTGTCTCCAGGTATGATTTTCTACCCAGTGAGATAATTTTAAATATTCAACTTCATTAGTTAAATCTACCGACATAAGAATAGGTTCGAGGCATTTTTCTAGTTGAGGTGCAATTTCATCCATGCCAAACTCTTTTTTATTGTTAAGTTTAGTTTCTTCCAAGGCCATGGAATATGCTTGGTTGAAAATTGATACAACAAATTTAGTATCTACTAATTTTGAAAGTTTATGAGGTAAGGTAGTGATTCGTGCCTTGTACATATCAATGGCTCTATTGGAAGCAGTCCGTTGCAATAATATTAGTTTTTGGAAAATTATCGCATATTATACATTCATAATTCATCAGTCATTTATTTTTTTCGAAATAGAACAGACATTTCAAGGAACAAACTGCACCTAAATAGCAACGCACAGTCGTAGGACAACTTATAACGATCATCTGTCAGGATTTCAATTTCTTAATATTGCATTGGCAGGTGATTTAACTAACGTTGAGACAACAGTACGTTATATTTCAAGGCAAAAAAACAAAATCAAAACCCTAGGGGATAAATTTCACATCGTAAAAACAGTGGATGATATACTGACAGCCAAAAGGGAAAATAAACTCGCGTTGGGTTTTTGGTTTCAAGGATCGACCCTCGCGGCTTTGGTGGACACGCTGCGCTTTGTCCACCCTGCATCTTTACGGGTTGCAACAAACCGTGCATCTGCCATAGAGGTCGACTACTGTTGATTCCGGATGAGCAATACCCTTTTTTGGACAAATACTGTTTTGAGTCGTGGTATCTCGTCCATACTTAATATCGTCGCAGAGAAAGGTCTTATAAGGTCCATTTCCCCTTAGCGGCCAACAGGTACCAGCAGCATAACTACTAGTAACGCCCAAAAACAACACTAACCCAAACAAATATAAAAATGTCTTCATTTCTCCTCTCCTTTTAAAATCACAGGGTTAAAGGTATATAGTTAATTATAGCATAATTCTAGGTTCTGGTTAAAACTCACACTTTCAATGAAAAAGTGTAAAATAAGCTATAATCTCGTCATTGGAGATACTCATATGTTTACTAAAAATCATTTAGATGAAAAAATGATCATGAATTTACGTAAAGTTAATAAAGATCATTCTGATGGGGGTTGTCAATTTGCCGCCATTGAAGCAGCTAAAGTTTTATTAAAAAAAGAATACGAACCAATATCTTTAGATTCTAAAACCGATTTTAGCGAAGGTAATGATCCTTTTGATTCGGCGGAATTAAAAGAAAGCAGAATTGGAAACTGTCGTACTGCAGAAATATTATTTTCTAAGCTTGCTGAATTAAAGAATAATGAATTATTTATTGTGAATGGGGAAGCCAGTATTGATCATACTTACATTATTTTAAAAACGCACCAATCATTGTGGCTTATTGATGCTGATAGAGATATTTATAAAAATATTAAGAAACCTAGTGATTTTATTCAATCGGTTTC
>Ga0207079_1061_pt2 | contig 17127 bp, 11 predicted proteins | sample Alteio_BWMinHeat_61_FD_153525 | JGI IMG/M metagenome (GOLD analysis project Ga0207079, IMG submission 153525) | Enriched cells from forest soil in Barre Woods Harvard Forest LTER site, Petersham, Massachusetts, United States -... | ecosystem: Environmental > Terrestrial > Soil > Temperate forest >...
GCTTTATCGGACCCTATGTGAAACCTATTCGGCTCCCAGCAAGCCAATTAAGGGACGGTTGATTGCGGCAGACCCTCGGACCCCAATTCCGCATGCGATCGAAGAGGTTCTCGCTTGGGCAACAAGAGTGGCAATCGAGCCAAATCTAGAGGCTCAGGTTTGATAGAGATTCGCAGGAGCATTGCATTACACCCACCTCGCCAGGGATTGAGATCCAAGGAAATCCTTATGAATAAGCAAGAAGCCAAGATCCTGCATGGTCTCTACCACCATAGACGGATGATCGGAGAGAAAATTCTCTACTCGACCGAAGCCCTCTTCTGGCTTACGAGGGTCTCGTTTGATGAAGGGCAAAACTGGGTCCGACCCGATAACACCTTGAACATGGATGAAGCCCCTGGGGACGATTATTTGGGCAGACATGCCGCGACGGCAGGGATTGTGGTGCGTGCTCTCAGTTATCTTGAATCTATGGGATTCATCGAGTACCTGGGCTCCGCAAACGGGGAAGTCATGATTACCGTTACCGGCGCTGGAGCAAATCGGGCGAGAGATTTGGCGTCTTGGTATGGACGGCTCAACCTCTTGTACAAGGAACACAAGGACGGAGTGGTCTGGTTCTTGGCAACAATCCTAGTCTCTCTCGTCACAGCTTGGATCACGGCTCACCTCACCAATCCCGGTCAACCCATGCCCGGGAAGTAGATAGGGCAGGTTCGTAGATTGACCACCCCGGCATCCTCAAAAAAGCCTTACCCAGTGCGGCAAACCCCCGCCCCGGGGGTTGCACCTCTATTGCACCTGCCCTAGCCTGATTGGGTTCTTCAACCCTTCGCGAGCGAACGGGCGGCATCTTTGGCAGGAAGGCAGATCAAACGAGAAAAGCCCCGCAGTTCTTGGCTGCGAGGCTCTTTCTGGCGGAGAGTGGGGGATTCGAACCCCCGATACGGTTGCCCGTATACACGCTTTCCAGGCGTGCTCCTTAAACCACTCGGACAACTCTCCGGGGTTCCGCGGGAGCCCGAGGGCTCGCAACGCGAAGGAACCAGCATATCAAAGCCCGGCGGCCTTCCCAAGCTCTTAACCTGGGGGGATGACGAGACGGGCTGGCGAGGCGGGTGGCGGGGCACCGGAGAAGGCGGAACTGCATCCGCGCAGCCGCCATCGGGGCCGCTACGATTTCCGGGTGCTCGTGGAGGCCTGTCCGGAGCTGGGGCCCTTCGTCGTGGACGGACCGCGCGGGCCGACGGTGGACTTCGCAGACGCCATCGCGGTGCGCCTCCTCAACCGGGCCATCCTCCATGCGACCTATGGCATCGCGGGCTGGGACATTCCGGAGGGCTACCTCTGCCCGCCCATTCCGGGCCGCGCGGATTATGTGCATCACGCGGCGGATCTGCTGGCGGCCCTGAACGGCGGTGTGATCCCGCGGGGGGCAGCCATCCGCGTCCTGGACATTGGCACGGGCGCCAATCTCGTCTACCCGCTCATCGGCCATCGCGAATACGGATGGTTCTTCGTGGGCACGGACATCGACAAGGCCGCGTTGGACACAGGACGGAAGATCATCCGAGCGAACTCCGGGTTAGGGACTGCCATCGAGCTCCGCTTGCAGCGGGATTGCGGCGCCATCTTCGAAGGCGTCCTCAAGGCCGGCGAGGTCTTCGATCTCGCGATGTGCAATCCGCCCTTCTTTACCTCGGCTTCGGAGGCCCGGGCCTCGGCCCAAGACAAATGGCGCAAGCTGGGCCGGGGCTCCCGGGGAGCGCGACGCAACTTCGGAGGCCAGGGCGCGGAGCTGTGGTGTGAAGGCGGCGAGGTGGCCTTCATCCGCCGGATGATCGAGGAGAGCGCCCGGCACCCAGAGGCCTGCAAGTGGTTCACGACGCTGGTGTCGAGGTCCGGGAACCTGCCGGTGGTCCACCGTGTGCTACGGCAAGTGGAAGCCAAGGACATCCGCACGGTGGATATGGCTCAGGGACAAAAGAAGAGCCGCATCGTGGCGTGGCGGTTCGGGAGCGAAAGACGCTGACCTGCCCCGTGGCGCGGGCAGGCCAGCGTCTTTATGCCCCAGATTCCATATCGGGCGGTTACTTCTTGCCGCCCTCGTTGGCGGCTTCGGCGGCCTTCTTCAGCTCCGCGTTCGCCTGCTCCAGGAGCTCCTTCGCTTTCTGGGCGTGGCCGTCCATGTCGAATTCATTGGCACTCTGGGCGGCGGAGATCTTGTTGTAGGCCTGATCGCAGAGCCGCTGGGCTGCTGCGAGGTTCGGATGCCGCTTGCCGCTGACATTGCGGACGGGCTTCTGGGCGAAAGCCGCGCTGGTGCTGAGGATCGCCGCGCCGAGCAGCGCGGTTCTGACGAGCTGGTTCATGGGAACCTCCAGTGAGTGGGTGATAGCGGTCGAAATCCTACACCCCGGTCGATACCCGTCAATCCCGTCCAGGTGAATTCCGCGGGTCAGCCGAGGAAGGCCAGCACGAAGAGGGGAATGCCTGACAACCCCACGATCATCGATCCCCACCACACCGATTTGTTCCGGGTCAGCGCGGCGAGCGCGCCCAGAGCGATGGAGACCTGGAAGAGCGCGACCGTGCTCGCGAATCGGTGGTGCTGGTGGAGGAGATGGTCGGCCTCGGCGGATTTCTCATCCCGCTCCTTCTCCTTCTCCTCGGCGGTCTTCTTGATCTCGGCCTGTTCCTCGGCGTAGCGCTCTGCCTGTTTCGCAAGGTCCGCCGGGGGGACCTTCCCGGCAGCCTCCCAGCTGGCCTTCGTCGCCTGCTGGATGGCGGCCTTCAGACCCTTGGCTTGGTAATAGGTCCATTGGTCGGAGGCCTGGGCCTGGAGCCGAGTGGACTCCGTCTTGAGGACGAGCGCCTCGTTCACCGTGGATCCCGCCTTGAGGGCCGCGATCGCCGCGAAGGCCGCGAGGACGGCAGTGGTGAGGGCGATCTTCCTCAGGAAGCTGCTGCCTTCCTTTTCCATCTCTTCATGGATGGCCTCGTGCAGTTTTTCGGTTTCGATTTCAGGCCCTTCGGGCATGGCGACCTCCTCCGCGGGAAAGGTGACATCGAAGTGTGACCGCGATGGGCGGAAGCGGATCGCCTGTTTCCGTCAGAAGCGGCATCCCAGATGGAGCACATAGGCTCTTGCCCCGGCATAGTCGGCGCTGGACAGGGGCTGGTGGAAATCGGGCCCGGGAACGAAGGGCGAGGACACGGTTCCCGATCCGCTCTGGACCGGGGCGTAGTTGGTGTTCCAGGTGATCTGGGCCTGGTGGTTGAAGACATTCGTGGCGACCACCTTGATGTAGACCTGGACCGGCGTGTTGCGCACCGTGGCGATCTTCCATTCCTGGGTGAAGGAGAAGTCGGTGTAGGACTGGCTGTTGAAAACACCGCTGCCGCGGGTGCCATCCATGTACTGGGTGAAAGTGCTGCCGGCTTGGGAGCTCAGGGCCGGGTTCACGGCCGAGGCGTCGATGGAGCGGACCTGGTCGTAGTGTTGCCCGGAGGTGAAGCGGTAGATCAGGCCCCAGGTGGTCGTGCCGCCCATCAGGTGGTCCGTGCGTTGTGCGAAGAGGCGCATCCGGATGGGGACATTGCCCTGGAGGTCTCCGGAAGGATGGAAGGCGTTCCGGTCGAACATGGCGGTGCCGCCCTGCACATCCCAGGCGTGGATGCCTTCTCCGGTGCCGGGCTGCCCCACGGCCTCACCTTCGTAGTTGCCCTCCAAGTGGGCCCAGGTGATATGGCCGGAAAAGGCCCAGGGTCCCTGGTGCCAGGCGCCTTCGAGCTCCAGGTCCTTGTAGTCGCGCCGCGCGTCGGGCTCGTTGGTCCAGCGCTTCATATAGAGGACATCCCCCGCCTGGTCGGTCACTTGGCCTTCGTTGCCGATCAGGTAGTCGATGAGGTCGCGCCAGGTCCGCTTGACCAGCGTGGCACGCAGGAACCCGTCCCCGAAGGCGGTTCGGAAGGCGCGGGTCAGGCCGAGCTGCCACTCGTCCACGGAAGGTGGTTTGAGCCCCGCGTCCACGCGGACATTCACTGCCGGATCGCTGTACCCCGCCAGCGCAGGCCCGTAATTCGCCGGATTTGTGAGGACGCTGAAGGGCTGCGCACCCGCCGGGCCGGTGTACTGGTAGCTGATCACCGTGGGGTTGCCCTGGTGCGTGGCCTGGTCCAGGTAGGTCTGGAGCACGCGGCCTGTGTAGCGGGAATAGCTGGCGTTCAGGATCCAGTCCTCGTGGCCGGTGAGATCGTATTTGAGGCCCAGGCGAGGCGAGAACGAGGTGGCGGAGGCGATGGCGCTCCCGTCCTCGCGCTTGGCCGTGTAGCGGTCCGCACGAGCGCCCAGCTGCAGGAAGAGGCGGTCGTTCACCGACCACTTGTCATCGGCCCAGAACCCGAAAGTGGTGGTGGTGGACTCGCCCCCGAAGGTCTGGTAGGTGTCCAGCTGGGCCCCCTGGGCCGTGCCGGCGTTCAGATCCAGATTTGAGACCTGGGCCACCATCCCAGTGGCGGATCCGTTGGCGCGCGCGCGATGGAGGTCCTCGCGCCAATCCAGCCCGGCCTGGCTCACATGGGTCCCGGCGCCATCCCACAGCAGCGAAAGCTTCGCGTTGCCGGTGCGAGTGTCGTAGTGCTGGCCGCCATCGCCGTTGTCGAAGAGGCCGTTGCGGTAGACGAGGCCGTCCGAGGTGTTCAGGAGCGGCGTCCCGCCAGCCGGGTCCGCGCCCTGGGTTAGGTCCTGGAACTTGCGGCCCAGGCGGACTTCCAGGGTGGCGGCGGAACTGAGGAGCGAGCGCCAATCCAGGTTGTAGAAGCCGTAGGTGTTCCGCACCGGCACCAGCGCGGCCACTTCGCCGGCCTGGGCCGTGGGGTCCTGGTTGTGCTGGTTCCGGACCGAATGATCCACATTGGCGATCAGCGTGTTGTCCGGGTTGATGGCCCAGGTGAGCTTCCCCTGGAAACGGGTCTCGTGGCCGAGGGAGGTGTAGGCCTGCCCCGCGCCGATGCCGCCGGGGCCCTGCTGTGCGTTGCTGGTGATGCTGGCGGGACCGCTGCTGTCGTGGTCGAAACCCGCCACGAAGAACCAGAGCTTGTCCTTCACGATGGGGCCGCCGAGGGTGAAGGAGCGCTGCGCGTCCACATGGTCGATGATGGACGACTTGTCCTGCATGGGCTGGAGCGCGTTCCAGGCGGCGTCGCCCAGCTCGAAGCGCAGGTAGCCGTGGGAGTCGTTTCCGCCGCTGGGAGTGACCGCGTTCACCACGCCGCCCTCCACCTGCCCGTATTCCGCCGGGATGGCGCCGGTGATGACCTCCACCTCCTGGATGCCGTCCTCGATGAGCGAGATGCCGCTGGCCTGCTGGAAGCCGTCCTGGATGTTCTGGCCGTCCACCAGGTAGACATTGCCGGTGCTCATGGATCCCCGGACATGGGGCGCGTTCAAGCCGGTGTCGGCGATGCCGGGGTTGAAGGTCTGCAGCACATCGTCCAGGTTCTGCTCCGCGGGGAGCGGCTTGATGTCCTCGGTCATGCGCCGGTTGACCGCGTGCTGGACCTCGCTGAGATCGATCTCAGGCGGCACATCCCGGGTCGTCACGCTGGCGGAAGAGACCCTGGGCAGGATGATGCGGAGGACAGCGGCCTGGTCCACGCCCAACTGCTGCTCTAGCTTGACGGTCTGGTAGCCCTCGATGGCCACTTCCAGGGTGTAGGGGCCAGGCGGGAGCAGGCGGAGCAGGAACTGCCCCTTCGCATCGGTGGTGGCGACGCGGACGCCCTGGAGGCGTTCCGACACCACCCGCACACGGGCTTCCGGCAGCGGGTGTCCCTGCTCGTCCACGACAGCGCCGCGGAAGGAGGAAGTCTGGGTGCCCTGGGCCAGAAGCGGCGCGGCAAGGAGGAAGGGCAGGAACGACTTACGCACTGAAAAACTCCATGAACATGAAATCCCGCATTGTGTGGGCAGCTAAGACTGCTGGGGCATCCGGCCAGTATCTCTAGCGGGGAGTTCCCTGCAAAGCCTCCTGATCCAATCCCAACCAGTGATCCCTGTCCGCCGGCTTCGCAGCCAGGTCGGCGCCCTGGAAGACCACACAGGTCTGGCCCATGAACTTCAGCAGCCCGCGCCGCCCTGAAGGCAACTGGTCCAGCGGGAGGTACTGGATCTCTCCTCTGAGCTTTGAAACGGGGAGGCGGTGCACGATCTCGCCGGCCTCCTCCGGATCGGCGTCCTTCTTCGCGTCCTCGTCGTCCTTGCGGTCGATCTCAAGGGCGATGAGGCGCCTCGATGGCATCGCATAGACGAAGAGGAACTGGTGCTCGTCCTCCACGCGGTAGAAGACGACGAAGGAGGCGGTGGCGGACACCCGGTCGAAGGGCGGAGTCTTTGCCGTGGGCGCGGCCTGCACCATGCCCGCGGGAAGAAGGATCGCCGCGGCCCAGACCTGGCCGCGGTGGAGTCTAGTACCAGCCATCGCCATCGGGATTCAGGACCGCCGCGGTGATCGCCTGCTCGGCCGCGTTGCGGGTGCTCTCTTCGGAGGCGCCGAAGGGAACCACCACATAGCGCATGAGGCCGGCCTCATCATGGTAGGCGGAATGGTAAGCCTGGAACGCGGCTCCGTCCGGCTTCCCGCCGAGCGTGCTCCGGATGCCGGGCGCCAGGAAGACCACCACCAGCGAATCGCCAGTGGGCGGATGGAGTCGCCCCTGGCGCAAGGCGCCGTGCAGGAAGTGCTGGAGGCCGAGGTCGGAGACTGAAGTCACCGAAGGGAGCGTGGGGGCGATTCCCTCATTGACGACGGGGAAGCTGAAGGCGTCCAGCCCCTGCGGTTTAAGGGCCGCGAAACGCTCGGACACGCCGAACGCGGTCATGCCGTCGCTCATGCGGCGCATGGGAGCGGCGTGCTGCGGGGAGGACCAGGCGCTCCCGTAGTAGATCGTGTAGATCCTGGGGCTCGCCAGGATCGCGCCGCCGTGGAATTTCCGGACGGCATCGGGGGAGGTGGCGCCCCCGGAGGGGACGATCTCGACTTTGCCGTCGTCATCATCCACGAGCACCCGGTGGGCGGGCGCGTCCTGGAGCGGCATCCGGGCGCCCTGGGCGGCCAGGGGGAGCGCGAGGAACAGGAGGGGGAATTTCCGGAAGGAGGTCATGGGTTGATCCTTGGAGTAAGGATGATCACTGCACATTGAGGGCGAAGTCGTCCACCACGAAGGAGGTCTGGTAGCTCGAATCCTCCGTGCCCTTGAGGTAGATCTTCACGGTCTGCCCCTTGTAGGCGCTCAGGTCGTAGGTGTACTGGGTGTAGCCCGAGGCCGCGTTCAGGTTGGAGAAGGTCGCCAGGGTCGCGAGGACCGTCCCGCTGCTGGTCTGGACCTGGACCGTGAGCTTGTCGTAGGCGGTGGTGGTGGAGGTCTCCGCCGTGTCGATGTGGAGCCAGAAGCTGAGGGTGGCGCTGGTGGCCGTGCTGGGGATCGCCACATTCTGGGAGAGCGTGTCCGTGTCGGTCTTCCCCCAGCCGTTGAGCCAGGCGTCCCAGGATCCGGAATGCGAAGGCTCATTCGTCATGTCGCTGCTGATGACCGTGCCGCCGCCGCCGACGCTCGAGTAGTTGGACCAGCTCACGCTGCCGTTCTCGAAGCCGGGGTTGAGCAGGAGCTGGGTGCCGCCGGTGGGAGCGGGGTTGACGGTGATGGAGCGGGTGGCGGAGCTGCTGACGCCCGTGTTGTCCGTGGCCGTGAAGGTGACGGTGCGGGTGATGGCCGAGGTGCCGGTGTTGGTGAATACATGGCTGGCGGAAGCGCCGGTGGCAGTGGAACCGTCGCCGAAATTCCAGCCGTAGGTCAGTGTGGCGGACGAGGAACTGTCCGTGGCCGAACCTGCGAAGGCCTGGTTCGTTCCGGAGGCGATGGTCACATTGCCGGAGGGCGTCGTGATGGTGGCCGTCACGGTGTTCGCGGCGGCGGGATTCACGGTGATGGTGCGGGAGGCCGTGCTGCTGACGCCCGTGTTGTCCGTGGCCTTGAAGGTCGCGGTGTAGGTGACAGCGGAGGTGCCGGTGTTGGTGTAAGTGTGACTGGCAGAGGCCGTGGAAGCCGTGCCGCCATCCCCGAAGGTCCAGTTGTAGGTCAGGGTGGCGGAGGACGAGCTGTCCGTGGCGGAACCGGCGAAGGACTGGGCCGTGCCGCTGGCGATCGTCACATTGCCCGAGGGCATCGTGATGGAGGCCGTCACGGTGTTCGCGCCCGCGGGGTTCACGGTGATGGTGCGGGTGGCACTGCTGCTGACGCCCGTGTTGTCCGTGGCCTTGAAGGTCGCGGTGTAGGTGACAGCGGAAGTGCCGCTGTTGGTGTAGGTGTGGCTGGCGGAAGCAGTGGAGGCGGTGCCACCGTCGCCGAAGGTCCAGCTGTAGGTCAGGGTGGCGGATGAGGAGCTGTCCGTGGCGGAACCGACGAAGGACTGGGCCGTGCCGGAGGCGATGGTCACATTGCCCGAAGGCGTCGTGATCGAGGCCGTCACCGTGTTCGCGGCGGGCGGATTGACCGTGACCGTGCGGGTGGCGCTGTTGCTGACGCCGGTGTTGTCCGTGGCGGTGAAGGTCGCGGTGTAGCTGACAGGAGATGTGCCGGTGTTGGTGTAGGTGTGGCTGGCCGTCGCGCCGGTGGCGGTAGCCCCGTCACCGAAGGCCCAGCTGTAGGAGAGGGTGGCGGAGCTGCTGCTGTCCGTCGCGCTCCCGGAGAAGCTCACGGCCGTCCCGCTGGCGATGGTCACATTGGAAGCGGGCGAGTTGATGCTGGCCGTGACCGTGTTGCTGGTGCCGGGGTTGAACTGGATGTCGATGACCGGATGGAGCTCGATGCCGTTGGGAGCCACGCCCGTCTGGCCGTGGAGGAAGTCGAACATCCCGATCCCCGTGAGCTTCACTGGGACATTGGCGGTCTGGAAGCTGGTTGTGGCGGTGTAGACCGCGTTGAACTGGGCCCGGGCGTTCGTGATGCCGCTGAGGAAGGGGCTCGATGAGCCCACGCAGGAGGGCAGGGGGATCTCCGCGATCATCGTCAGGCCGCTGGCGTCCTGGAGCACCAGGTGGATGTCGGAATCGCTCTCGAGCTTGTATTGGGTCAAGGTGGCGTTGAGCACCCACACTGTCGTCTCGTAAGGGGAGACGCGGTTGTTGGCGGGGATGGGGCTCGGCGCAGGCCAGCTCCGCATGGTGGCGATGGTATTGGTCTGCTGGGAGGAGAGGTTCACGAGGCCGACATCGGCGTCCGTGCCGGTCTTGACGGACCAGCGTTCCACGCCGCAGGACTGGGCCTGGAGGGCCGGGGTGGCAAGGCCCAGGGACATTGCTGCGAAAGCGGCAAGCAGACGAGAGCGCATCATGGGACTTCCTTTTGATTATTTAAGTGAATTCGTATCTAGGGATGCATGGTGACCCTAAAGCTGTTGGCGACTTGGCGGATGTGAATTCTTTTTAAACTTTCAAATATTGATGAATGTGCTTACAGATGCTGAGAATCGATTGGAATAAAATGTTTGATATATTAATAATTTAGTGTTAATAATTTGTAAGCTGTCAATTCATTAACGCAAAAATGTTCCCCAGCTTGCCATCTTCAAGGACGGGTCGAGAGCCGCTTGATGCGATGCGCTCCGGGCATTCGAAATCCTTCCTCCGCCAACAAAAAAGCCGCCTCGAGGCGGCTTTGATCTAAGCGAGGACTGTGTGATCGCTGATCGTTGCGGATACCTGGTTAGGAAGCTGAACCTCAGGTTCTCAAAGCTGGACGGGTTCTCGATGATCCTTCTGTCTCAGCTTCGGCAAAATGGAGCAGAGGCCATCAAGCCCTGGATCAGGGAATCACACCGCGCTGAACAGGAAGGAGCCAAGGATGGGGAGGAAGAGCTCAGACCTCCTTGGAGTAGGCCTCCTCGCCATGAAGGCCGGTGTCTAGGCCCATGGCTTCTTGCTCTGGCTCGACGCGCACTGGTGTGACGCAGTCGATGGCCCACAGCATGCCGTAAGTGAAGGCGAAGGCCCAGATGCTGGAGATGGCCACTGCCGCGACCTGCTTCCCGAAGAATCCGGTGCCCCCGAAGAGCAGCCCGTCCGCGCCGGCCGGATTCCAGGCCTTGGATGCGAGGACCCCCAAAAGGACCACGCCGATCAGCCCGCCCACGCCGTGCACGCCCCAGACATCGAGGGCATCGTCCCAGCCGAGCTTGTTCTTCATGGCCACGGCGTAGTAGCAGATCACGCCGGCCAAGATGCCGATGAGCGCCGCCATGGTCGGAGAGACGAAACCGGCCGCGGGCGTGATGGTGGCGAGACCGGCCACGGAACCCGTCAGGAGGCCCACGAACTTGGGTTGCTTCGCGTTCATCCACTCCACGATCATCCAGGTCGCGCCTGCGAAGGACGCGGCGATGTCGGTGTTCAGGAACGCGGAGGCGGTGATGTGGTCCACCCTCAGTTCGGAACCGGCGTTGAAGCCGTACCATCCGAACCAGAGCAGGCCAGTGCCCAGCGCGATGAGCGGGACATTGTGGGGCAGGTTCTCAACGACTCGACGCTTTCCGACATACAGGATGGAGGCCAGGGCCGCGAAGCCGGCCGTGTTGTGGACCACAATGCCACCAGCGAAGTCCAGTACCCCCCACTTCGCCAGGATGCCGTCCGGGTTCCAGATCATGTGGCAGAAGGGGAAGTACACGAAGATCAGCCATCCCGTCAGGAAGAGGAAGTACGCCTTGAAGGTCACGCGGTTCGCGAAGGCCCCCGTGATGAGCGCCGGCGTGATGATGGCGAACATCATCTGGTAGGCGACATGCACGGCCAAAGGGATGCCCGCCGTGGAGCCTCCGAGCGTGAACATGGTCGACAGATCGATGTGCCTCAGGAAAGCGTAGTGCGTGGGGTCTCCGATGATGCCGCCCAGACTCGGGCCGAAGCACATCGAGTAGCCGAAGGCGAACCACAGCACGGTGGTCCAGACCAGGCTGACGAAGCTCTGCATCATGATCGTCAGCACATTCTTCCGGCCGACCAGTCCGCCGTAGAAAAAGGCCAACCCCGGCGTCATGAGCATCACCAGGCTGCTGCACAGCAGCATGAAGGCGGTATTGCCGGTATCGATCGACATGGCCTGAGGATTCACAGAGCCTCCCTGGTTGGGGCCTGGATAGGAGCGGGACAAGGCCTTGGCCGGTGGAGGCCGACTGGACCTATGGATGTTGAAGAGCGGCTTGGAAGCTTCCATCAGAGTAGGGGGAAACCCTCGGATCCGCCATAAACCTGAGCCCTTGAGGCAAGAGCTCCTCGGACAGATCGGAATTCGGCGACAGCACCCTGCCATCTCGTTCACACGCCGATGATCAGGGGGTGAGTCTGAGATGGCGACGACTCCATCCGTTCACCCACCGGTCTCCAAGTCTGGACCCGCCGCTGAACCGTGTTGGAGCCCTCATCCCGTTCATCCAGATAGATGGTGCATGGAAGTTGAGGCGTTGTCACACGCGACAGGTACATATAGCGAGACCACCTTCCACCTCAGGTCTTTCCATCTCCGGAGGAACAACCCATGGCTGCGCTGCTCCATCTCCACCGAAACCTTTCGCGAGGGCGTCTTCTCGCGGCGCTCGGGCTCGTTGGCCTGCTCACCGCCTGTGGCGGCTCCTCCAGCGGCACGGGGACGACCGCATCCACCGCGGCTCCGGATCCCACCTCGAAGATCGACACCGTGGTGGTGATTTATGGCGAGAACCGTTCGTTCGACAACCTCTACGGGGCCTTCCCTGGCGCCAACGGCATCGCCAACGCCTCGACCGCCTCGAAGCAGCAGCTCGACCTGGACGGAAAGACCGTGCTCGCCGGCCTGCCGGCGGTCTGGGGTTCTGCCTCCGATCCCGCCTGGAGCAAGGTCACGGGGCTTCCCAACGGGCCCTATAGCCTGGATGCCGCGCCTGTGAGCGCGCCGACCAGCATGGTGACGCCAGATCTGGTGCACCGTTTCTACCAGAACCAGATGCAGATCAACGGCGGCGCCAACAACATGTTCGCGGCCTACTCAAACCGCGGCGGCCTTTCCATGGGCTACTACGACGGTTCTTCTCTCGCGATGTACAAGCTCGCTCAGCAGTACACGCTTTGCGACAACTTCTTCCAGGGTTCCTTCGGCGGTTCTTTCCTGAACCACCAGTTCCTCATCGCCGCCGCGGCGCCGACCTACCCGAATGCCCCCGCGGGTCTGAAGGCCGTGCTGGACGCCAACGGGAACCTCGTCTTGGCTTCCACCTCGCCCGCCAGCGCGACCACCGGCGCGGTCAAGTTCCAGCAGGACGGAGCCGTCTCACCGGACGGGTACGCGGTGAACACCATTCTGCCGCCCTACCAGCCCAGCGCCGCCCCGGCGGCTCCTGGACAGGACTGGCGCCTTGCGAATCCGGCCGGCGACGCTTACGAGGGCGCGGCCGTGCTGCCTCCGGTCACCAATGTCACCACCATCGGCGACACGCTCACGGCGCAGAACATCAACTGGAAGTGGTACGCGGGCCTCTGGAACGCCGCGTTGCAGGAGGGCCTGACGGTTACCTCCAGCGCCAACTACAAGATTATCTGGACCGAGAATCCGGGACAGCCGGACTTCGAGCCCCACCATCAGCCCTTCAACTTCTACGCCCGTTTCGACCCCACGACCACCAAGGGGGCCGCTGAACGCGAAGCTCACTTGAAGGACTACGAGGACCTGCTTTCGGACATTGCCAACGGCAGCCTGCCCCCCGTCGTCTTCTACAAGCCCGAGGGCGACCTCAACGAGCATCCCGGCTACGCCGATGTGTCCACTTCCGACGCCCACATCGCCAGCCTGATCGCCAAGCTCCAGGCGAGCCCCCAATGGGCGCACATGGCCATCATCGTCACCTACGATGAGAACGGTGGGTTCTGGGACCATGTGGCGCCGCCGAAGGCCGACCGCTGGGGACCCGGCACCCGCGTGCCCGCCATCGTCATCTCGCCGTATGCGAAGACCGGTTTCGTCGACAAGACTCAGTACGACACCACCTCGATCCTGAAGTTCATCACACGCCGCTTCAACCTCCAGCCTCTGGCCGGCGTGCGAGCCAACGCAGGCGATCTCACCAACGCTTTCGATTTCACCAAGCCCTGAATCTTGGACCGAGACACTCAAGGGCCGCTCACATGGAGCGGCCCTTGAGTGTCCGGGGACGGTTTGGAGGCCGCGCCGGCAAGCGCGTCAAGCCGAGGACACACGGCCTTCACTTGGCCGTCGCCGTTTCCTCATGGCCGGACCGTAGCCTTGGCTCTTGGAAGCAAGGGCTGTTTCGGCCTGGCCTCTGGAGAATCCCGCCGATGAAAGGCCTCAACGCCTTCCTCCTGACCCGCAATGTCCTCTTGAAGCTTGGGCATCGGGCGAGCCTGCTCGGGTTGGCTTGCCTGATCGGCGCTTTCGCGCAGGCTCAAGGCGCAGGGTCGTCTCTGTTTCCACAGTCTCTGCCCATTCCGCCTGTCCTGAAGCCCACATCGGTGACGGGAGGCACTGTGAATTACGACCTCACGGCTCACACGGGTCTTACTTCATTCTTCCAAGACCACGCCACGCCCACCTACGGTTACAACGGGATGAGCTACCTGGGGCCCACGATCCGGCTCAGGCGGGGTCGCCGCGCGCGCATCACGCTCCACAACTCGCTGCCAGCGGACGGCCCCGTGCCGGTGCCCATGTCCATGAACGGGACCGCCCTGGATCATCCCGGTGCTCCGAACGGGACTTCCCTTCATCTCCACGGTCTGGTGGTGGCCTCGGAAGCGGACACCACGCCCAGCGACTGCTGCATGCCCCTTCTTCCCAGCCAAAGCCGGGCGAGCGCGGTCTTCGCGCCGGACCAGCCTTCCGCCACGCTCTGGTACCACCCGCACCCGTACATGGACACGGGTCGCCAGGTCTACATGGGGCTCGGTGGATTGCTCCTCGTCGAGGATCCTGCGGATGCGCGGTTCAAGCTCCCTCACGCCTATGGAGTGGACGACCTCCCCATCATCGTCCAGGACCGCCGCTTCGGCTCAGACCGGAGTCTGCTCTTCCGCGACCGGAAGGAGGACGAGGAAGGCATGCTGGGCAACCGCATCCTGGTCAACGGCGTCATCGCGCCCCACGCCGATGTGGCGGCCACGCGCATCCGCCTGCGGCTGGTGAACGCCTCCAACGCGCGGGCCTATCTTTTCGCTTTCCGGGACGGACGCAGCTTCGACCAGATCGCCACGGACGGCGGCCTGCTGCCCGCGCCCTTGAAGGTGGAGGAAGTGATGATCCCCCCCGCGGGCCGGGCCGAGATCGTGGTGGATCTCAGCCATGATGCCGGGAAGGCCCTTCATCTTGTGAGCAACGGGTTCCAGGCTCCTGCTGGCCGGAGCTCCCTGTCCCTCCCGAACGGCGCGAATTTTCCTGTGATGGAATTCCGTGTCGGGCCACCCAAAACTTCTCCCCGGCTACCCCTCCGGTTCGCGAATTGGCCGGTTCCTGATGAAAGCCGCGCCACGGTCGCGCGCACTTTCGATCTGGAGAAGGGTGGCGACGAGGATGCCGCCGGTGGAGACGACACCATCAACGGCAAACGCTTCGACAACACCCGCATCGACGAACGGGTGAAGGCTGGAGCATGGGAAGTGTGGACCGTCATCAACCATTCCCGCGAGATCGCCCATCCCTTCCATGTCCATGGCATCCAATTCCGCGTGCTGAAACGGAACAGCGGCCCCTTGGCGCCGAATGACCAGGGATGGAAGGACACCGTGAATGTGCTGCCCCGTGAGACGGTCCGGTTGCTGCTGCACTTCAACAAGCAGGCCGGTGTGTACATGTACCACTGCCACAACCTCGAGCATGAGGACATGGGGATGATGGGCACCTATGTGGTCGAGCCGTGAATCAGCCCCCTCACGAACGGCACACCAAGCCGGTCCCTCGGAATCGCACCGCGATTGCCGAGATGACATGGGGATGATGGGCCGTTATGAGGTCGAGCCGTGAATCAGCCCCCTCGCCAGCGGCACATCAAGCCGGTCCCTCGGAATCGTATGGCGATTGCCGAGAAGACATGGGGATGATGGGCATCCACGAAGTCGGCGAATGAAGATCTGCGGCCCTGCCGGTTGGAGGAAGAGAGGTTCGGGTGGATCTGGAGCCTCCTTCTTGAGAATCCAGATGATCTTCGTGTCCAGAGACAGCGGTTTCTCAAGAACCAGAAAGTTCACTGGGCGACCGCAGATCTCTCACAGGCCATTCCTAACCTAGGTGGGCGCTTCTCCCTCAACCCGCTCTGGCTTCGACGCCATAGGAAAGGATTGCCGATGAGAACCTCCTCCACTTCCTTCTGCACGCGGATCGCAGCTCTTGCCGCCTGCGCCTGGATGCCCTGCCAGGCCCAAGCCACGGGCACCCTCGCAGATGTGAAACATGTCGTCATCTTGATGCAGGAAAACCGCTCCTTCGACCACTACTTCGGGGCGCTCAAGGGCGTTCGCGGGTTCGGCGACAAGGGCGCTCTGCAGATGCACAACGGCCAGAGCGACTTCCACCAGCCGGCGCTCACGGGCAGTGAACTGCCCTTCCATACCGGCGCGCAATGCCTCACGGATCTGGCCCATGACTGGACGACCACGCACCTGGCCTGGAACGGGGGCAACTGGAACCTCTGGACGACCGCCAAGGGCGCCGAGACCATGGCTTCGTACAACCGCTCGGATCTGGCGTATTACTACGCGCTCGCGGACGCGTACACCATTTGCGACGATTATCACGCCTCGGTGCTGGGCCCCACGGATCCCAACCGCCTCTACCTCTTCACCGGCATGATCGACCCAGCTGGAACCGGCGGCGGCCCCGTCACGGACAACAGCGAGCCCGCCGCGGGCTACACCTGGACCACCTACCCAGAGCGCCTCCAATCCGCGGGCGTGAGCTGGAAGGTCTATCAGCAGACCAACAATTACGACGACAACGCGCTGGCCTGGTTCGCCCAGTACAAGAACGCCCAGCCTGGCGACCCGCTCTACGACCGCGCCATGGTGAAGTCCACGGATCTGGTTGCGGACTTCAAGTCCGACATCGTTGCCGGAACGCTGCCTCAGGTTTCCTGGATCGTGGCACCGGACTACGCCTCCGAGCACCCGTACTGGTCGGCCGCCAGCGGCGAGAACATCACCGCGCAGCTGCTCCAAGCCCTCCAGTCCAACCCCGCGGTGGCCGATTCCACGGTCTTTCTCCTGACTTACGACGAGAACGACGGCTTCTTCGACCACATGCAGCCGCCCGTGGCGCCCCAGGGCACCATGGACGAATATGTGGACCTGATGCCCATCGGGCTCGGCGTCCGCGTGCCCATGATCATCGTCTCGCCCTGGACCCGCGGGGGATATGCCGATTCTCAGGTCTTCGACCACACCTCCATCATCCGCTTCCTGGAAACCTGGACAGGCGTGCAGGAACCCAACATCAGCGCCTGGCGCCGCAGCGTCTGCGGCGACCTGACCTCGGCCTTCGACTTCGCCAACCCCGACTACAGTGTCCCCGCGCTGCCCGCGGCTCCCGCCGCCATCAGCTGCGGCAGCGGAACCACCGTCTATCCACCCAACCAGCAGGCCTTGCCAACGCAGGAACCGGGTAACCGGCCCGCCCGCGCGCTGCCCTACCAGCCCAATGCCAATTCGCACACGGATTGGGCAGGCACCTTCTGGGTGGACATGGCCAACACCGGTGCTGCGCCCGTCCACTACGCCATCTACCCCAACCAATTCCGGACGGACGGCCCCTGGCAGTACGATCTTGAACCCGGCGCGAACCTCTCCGACTACTTCCACGCCAAGCTCTACGGCGGTGGCAAGTACGACCTCACCTGCTATGGCCCCAACGGCTTCCGCCGCCAGTTCGCCGGCAATCTGAACACCGCTTCCAGCGGGATCGAAGTCACTTCCAGCATCGACGCCGCCGCCGGCGCGCTCACGCTGACCATGACCAACACGACCAGCTCGACCGTGACCTTCACGGTGAAGGCCAATGCCTACCGGACCGATGGCCCTTGGATCTACAAGGTTCCCG
>Ga0207079_1075_pt1 | contig 17124 bp, 14 predicted proteins | sample Alteio_BWMinHeat_61_FD_153525 | JGI IMG/M metagenome (GOLD analysis project Ga0207079, IMG submission 153525) | Enriched cells from forest soil in Barre Woods Harvard Forest LTER site, Petersham, Massachusetts, United States -... | ecosystem: Environmental > Terrestrial > Soil > Temperate forest >...
AAAGGCGATGATTAAGCTTAACCGGCTTTTTAAAGAACAGCGGCTTGATGCGCACATGCTTTTGCAAGTCCATGACGAGCTCATCTTTGAGATTGGAGAAGATGCCCTGGAAAAGGCGCAGGCCCTCATCGTTAAGACCATGGAGTCGATCGTTTCCCTGTCTGTTCCTCTCGTTGTGGAAGCCAATGTGGGGAATACCTGGGCTGAGGTTTGAGGCTGTTCAAAATTATCCGTTTTTGAACAGCCTCCTTCGCAGGAATGATACCGGAGGAAAAAATGGTATCTTTACGTTCAATGGGTATACAAAAAAAGTTAAGAAAGTATTAATGCCTTTTAAGCACTTTCCTCCACAAGATCCACCCCATTGATCAGTAATAGGATAATAGCTATGGGGAAAAAGATAATGGTCCAAAAAATAAGCCACCCATAGCTCCCTCGGTAAAAGAGGGATTTGTGTTTTTTCCCCCGCAAAACCTTTAGATTTTTCATTGCGAGCACGAGGGCGACAGGGAAAAATATTATCAAACAAAGAATGAATATTATAATATTTCCCGTATATTCCATCGGATAGGATTTTTTTATTTTTTTGACCTTAGCCATTTGTTTTTCCTTTTGTTATTTGATTCTTATCTCTCTACGGCGTCATTGCGAGGAGGGACGAAGTCCCGACGTCGCAATCCAGTCTTTTCTTAGGTTTTTCTGGATCACGACGCCCCCTACGGGGGCTCGTGATGACACCGACAACTCCCTAAGCCGCCTTGCCCATCAAAACCCCAAAAATATCAATCAATTTCTGACGAATATGTGAACGATGCACAACCATATCGACGATCCCATGGGCAAGCTGGAATTCAGCGCTTTGAAATCCAGAGGGGAGAACACACCGAATGGTTTCTTGAAGAACCCGTGGCCCCGTAAACCCAATAAGGGCTCCCGGCTCGGCAATCGCAATATCCCCCAGCATGGCAAAGGACGCTGCCACTCCACCCATCGTCGGGTTGGTTAAAATCGGAATATAGGGCAGGCCGGCCTCTTTAACCTGTTCAACCGCAATCACTGAGCGAGGCATTTGCATCAATGACAGGATTCCTTCTTGCATACGAGCCCCTCCGGAAGCCGGAATAACAAGGTAGGCCGCTTTCAATTCGCAGGCTCTTTCAGCCCCCCTCACAAGACCTTCACCGACACCCAACCCCATGGAACCTCCAATGAAGGAAAAATCAAAAGCGGAGATGACAACCGGGTATCCCCCGATATAACCCTCAGCGATAATGATGCCGTCCATCTCTCCCGTCTTTTCACGGGCTACTTTTAAACGATCGGGATATTTTTTAGAATCCTTAAACTTTAAAGGATCAAGAGGAACGGATGGAAGGGGAACACGGGTATAGTTTCCTTGGTCAAAAAGATTTTCAAGGCGCATTTTAATGGGAATGTGCATGTGGTGGGCACAATGGCTGCAAACATATTGATTCGCCACTAAATCCTTGTGGAATACCATCTGTTCACAATCCGTACATTTGTGCCAGAGGTTGTCTGGAATTTCTTTTGTGCGCATCAGCGCGCTAATCTTTGGGCGTACGAAGGTGGTAAACCAACTCATAGTAACTCCTCTTCATTCTAATCTCCCTGTCAGATGAGGGGAGTGTAGCAAAAAAAAGAAAGGGATTGCAATTGTAACTATTCACCATACCCCCCAGTGTGTCATCCTTGGGTAAAGAATGCTTTGTTTTCCTTTAGAAAACATTAGCATTCTTTAACCCGAGGATCTAGAGCACACGTATATAGCAGATCCTCGGGTCAAGAAAAAGTAAGGATTTTTTTCAAAAATCCAACTTTTTCTAGCCCTAGGATGACAACCGCGGGCTGAAAAGTTACGTTTTTTGTTGAGTTATTCTTACTCAAGCCTTAGGCATTACAAAAGTCCGGGTGCTTATTTGCTATTTTTCCATTCACCGCGCCCCCAACTCCACCACCCTGATAAACTCAAATAACTTTGTCCGTCTTGAAACCTTTTTTGTAAGTTTGGCAAATATTCTACATATATTTTGTACACCTTTTCCTCTTCCGATTCCTGGCCATTCAATATCTTGACAATGTCATACTCATGTTCTTTGTTAAGATAAGTCATGTTTTCCACTTCAATATTGTTATGGATTTGTACAAGTTTCTGACGCATTGACATTCGTTTAACCCACTGACTGAATTCATAAAAATTCTGACTGTCCGTGTGAGCGGACTTAGGTTTTCCGATTGGAAATAACCAAGCCTCAAAATATTTTGGAATCTCAATAGAAATTGTGGAAGGATTATATATGTTTCCCAGGTATAAAAGTTCCTCCGTAAGAGTTATATTTGAATAATGGAAGGGAGGAGTTTCAGAATTTATTACATTTTTCGGTGTTATCAAATACTGAACATTTTTTAAAAGGTAACCGTGTGGAACTCGTTCACGTATTGGCTCCACATAGACTGCCTCCTCCCAGAGAGAGTGCACAGGTTCGGCATTTTGTATCAGTTTTTCCCACAGAGCGTTCATAGGTTTGGGATCGAGCATTAAAGTAAAGGTCTCACAAGGAGGAGATTTTCTATAATAATATTTATCTAACGCCTCTTGAATTCTCCGATCTATGCCATCACTGGAAGGTGCAAAACCATTGGGATGATCCTTCAGATGAAACGTCTCTCTTGTAATTTTCTCAACATCTGAGAATGGATGTAAACTCATATAATATTTCTTAGTTTCAAGAGAAATCTGACGTTCACTTTCTGGCCATATTCGAACGGTAACTTGTTCCAACGTCGGCTCTTGATCAGCGGGGTTCTCCATAGCCTTTACAGGGGAGAAAAAGAGGAAAATGGACAATAAGCATAAAGCATTTCTTAAAATCATAGGATCCTCCTGTTTATTTATGGCATGAGTTGCGCGCAATGGGGTTCATGTCGATTGCCCTCAACTCTATCACTATCGAGAGAAAGAGCAAATTCAAAAATGGGGTAGAGGGTATGATTAACTTGTTTTGGATAAGGAAGGTTGCTTTTTACAGGAAAAAACTGCTCCATAGGCGTCATCACGAGCCCCCGCAGGGGGCGTAGTGATCCAGAAAAAATAAAAAAACTGGATTGCGACGTCGCTAACGCTCCTCGCAATGACGGCAACCTTTTGTTTTTACACTTTAAAATTATCCTCTTGCCCAAAACTGGGGTTAATTATTTTGTTGAGTTATTCTTACTCAAGCTCTAAAACTATAGCATGAGTATAGGCAAATGAATTTACGACAATTAGAATGTTCTCTTGATGTGACGTTGGCAGAAGAACTTTCCTTTTCTTTAGAAGAGGAAGCCGTTGCCTCATCTTGGTATGAAGTCAAACCTGAACATTGGGTGTTTCAAGTGCTTTTTAAAGAAGATCAGGGATCCGTGCTGCGTGAAAAGATCACCACATTTTTTGGGGATAAAAACCTCCCCCCTCCAAATTTTACAGGGAGCATACTGCCAGATAAGGACTGGATGACGGCTGTTTATCGGGATTTTCCTCCTCTGACCATTGGGCGATTTTATATTTATGGATCCCATATTCAAGATCCATTGCCAGTAGACCTTATTCCCTTGCAGATTGAGGCGGCAACGGCCTTTGGCTCGGGTCAACATGAATCCACAGAAGGGTGTCTTAAAGCTTTGACTTTCCTTGGAGAGCAAAAATCCTTTACCCATCCCCTCGATATGGGATGTGGGTCAGGCATCTTAGCCATTGGGATGGCGCTTTTGTGGAAGGTTCCTGTTTTAGCCTGCGACAATGATCCTGAAGCTGTGCGTGTAACCCTCGAGAATGGGAAAAAGAATGGGGTTGAACATCTGATTCACACTGAGGTGAGCGAAGGATTCGCTGCCCTTCAAGGCAAAACCTTTGATATTATCACGGCCAATATCCTCGCTGGTCCGCTTTGTCAGATGGCGGAAGACGTCAGACGCGCCCTCGTTCCAGGTGGTTTTATTATCCTTTCTGGTCTCTTAAATCGCCAAGCAGAAGACGTCATTGATGCCTATAGAAGCGTAGGGATACGGCTCTTCCACCAAATCTTTATTGGCGATTGGTCCACCCTCATCATGCGGAAGGAAGGGGATGAGTAAGCTTAAAAAGGGACCCCTCACCCGCCCTACGGGCGACCTCTCCCACAAGGGGAGAGGTGTCCTTACCCATGATCAACCATTTACCTCCCCTGTGATATTAAGAGGCAGAGCCAGTAAGGATACCTCTCCCCTTGTGGGAGAGGTCGCCCGTAGGGCGGGTGAGGGGTCCTTATTTAAATTTATAAAGCACCTCTGTACCCTAAGGTGGTAGAATGCTTGCAACCCTAGTGAACAAAATTTCTTTAAAAAGTTGAGCATCAAATGAATAAGCTAAAAACCTTACAAGACTTCATGAAAAAACATGATCTCTCCGCTCTTTTAATTCCCCGCACGGACGAATTTCAGGGGGAATATATCGCATCCTATTCTCAAAGATTGGCCTGGCTTACAGGCTTTACGGGCTCCGCTGGCTTTGCTGTGGTTGCAAAAGATAAAGCAGCTTTCTTTACAGATGGGCGCTACGTTTTACAAGCCAAGAATGAAGTGCCAAATGTGTATGAACAGTATAATATTTCCCAAAAAAACCCCTCTCAATGGGTTCTGGAAAACCTGGCTGCCCATGAAAAGATTGGCTATGATCCTTGGCTTTTTACAGAAGATCAACTCAAAAAATATGATCGTCCTTTGGTCCCTTTGACCCCCAATCCTATTGATCATTTATGGATTGATCGGCCCGCACCTCCCCAAGATTCCATTCGTCTTCACCCTCTAGAGTATGCAGGAGAGGATGATCAAAGCAAACGACGTCGCATCGCGGCATCCTTGAAGGCGGATCAGCTTTTGCTCACGACCTGTGATTCGATTGCCTGGCTTTTGAACATCAGAGGCAACGATGTACCCCATACTCCCGTCGTGCATAGTATCTGTTTACTTCGACGGGATGGCAGTTATGACCTTTTTGTGGATCCTCGGAAAGCCAATGATGCTATCCTGCATCACCTTCAAAAAACCGGTGGTCAACTTATAGACATCTCTCAAGTGTTGCCCCATTTACAAAAAATGGAAGGGTTTTGCCAGATTGATCCTCAAACCACACCGATGATTTTGCTCCAAACCCTTGAACAAGCAGGTGTCAAAATTGTACGGGAGCGTGATCCCTGTCTTTACCCCAAAGCCCTGAAAAATGCTGTCGAGCTCAAGGGCGCCAGAGAGGCCCATATTCAAGATGGTATCGCTCTGTGTCGCTTTTTTGAATGGCTCCATAAACAGCCTTTAGAGGGGGAAACGACTGAGCGGTTAGCCGCCAAAAAACTTCTTGAGTTTCGGAAAGAAGGGTATCTTTTCCAGGATCTTAGTTTTGGCACGATCTCTGGTTTTGGCGCCCATGGGGCCATTATTCACTATCATGCCACCCCAGAATCCGATATTCCTCTCAAGCGGGATGGGCTTTATTTGCTGGACTCAGGGGGGCAATATTTGACGGGAACGACAGATGTGACGCGGACAATTGCGCTGGGCACACCAACGCCTGAGCAAAAAGACCGCTATACACGGGTTCTGAAAGGCCATATCGCTCTTGCCAAAGCCATCTTTCCTGAGGGGACAACAGGTGCCCAACTGGATAGCTTAGCACGGCAATTTTTATGGAAAGTGGGCTGTGATTATGATCATGGCACAGGCCATGGGGTGGGTAGCTATTTGAGTGTTCATGAGGGCCCCCAAGGCATTTCCAAGTGGGCCTCGGACGTTCCTCTGAAACCGGGCATGATCCTTTCGAACGAGCCTGGTTATTATAAAGAAGGAGAGTATGGCATTCGGATCGAAAACCTGGTGACGGTTATTGAACTCCCTGAATTGCCAGGCTTTTATGGATTCGAAACCCTTACTCTCGCTCCCCTCGACCTGAAGCTTATTGAGGATCGATTGCTAACCGATGGGGAGAGAGCGTGGGTTGAAAAGTACCATGAACGGATTCGGGAGACGTTGACTCAGCATTCCGATCGTCATCCCATCCCCGGGGGGGTAGGATGACGCCCGGGGGGTGGAGCAAAATAAGGTATTTTTCATGTCCGATGGGGCATAGTCAGTATAAAAAACTGAATGAATGACCACAAAAAAACCCGCCCGAGTAACCCCGGACGGGTTTTTCCCCATCAATTTGTTCTCTTACTTAGAATGAGAACAAACTAACGAATTTTTGCCAAGCAGACTCTAGAAAGGACATAATTCTGCTTTTGGGTGCAGACTTAGCGACCACTTTCTTTTGCACGACCACTTTCTCATCGTCAGAATCTGAATCATACTGAAGATCAGCATGGTTTACATTCTTAGTGAGAGGTGCATTGTGTTGGAGAGTTTTGCCTGATGGAATACTCAGGATGCTATTATCATCTAATGTACCTGCTGATACAGTCGATGATAAAACCAACAGAGATCCTAAAGCTACTGTATATTTTAACATACCTTACTCCTTTTAACACTATCCTTTAACTGATGTTAAAGGGACTTCTTTGTATTCAGATTTTCTTTATCTGAATACTATTTTGGGGAGAGATTTTAGGGAGGCTTCTCTCCTCCAAAATTCCGATTATTATGCTCTTATAATCTTTCTTGGATATTAAAGAGCTTTTTTAAAAACTCGCGATTCTGCTTACGTATCGTTTCGATAAGCTCGGCATACCCGAAAAACAATTGATCGCTATATACAGGACTTTCGAACTTATAGGAATAAACCTCTTCTACACCATACGTACCAATGTAGTTCTTATCAAACTCGTTTGCTTTTGTCAACTTACTCCTTAGAATATTTTGATGAATGACTATAAAATCTTTAAGTGATAACTGAGAATGGTCCTCAAACTTCATTGCCTTAATTATACTGAGGAGATTAAATCCCCGAACACCTCGAGAACTCTCATCATGAGGTTCAAAGCACTTCTGAGCCTTTTGAAATTTTTCATCAACCATTTGTTGAGTTAAATCAATCACATGATCATTTCCTCTAAAATAGCTAAGAGGATTTAGAGAAAATCCACCAGAGGACACATTTTGCTGAGAAGATTCACGGAGAGTGTTTCTACCCTTTGGAGCATTTACTTCCTTTAAGATACTCTTCGCTGTTGCTTCTACGAGTCTATAACGTTCGATATCGTATATTTTAGTTAATCCAACAACCGAATTCTTTTTGGGCCTTATCATGTCATTGACCTCAGTATAGTGTGGATTCGCAGCAAGTAATTGAAGCAATTTCTTTGTTATTTCTTCAAGAGTGGGGATAGTATTCTCTCCCAAAGAAAGTTGCATCTTATACTCGTTGATACATTTGTGCTCTAGCTTCTCTAAAACTTTAGTTTGCTCTAAATGGTTTTCAAGGGTTTTGAAAAGAGTGTAGGCAAGATGATTGAGTTTAAGCTCACGATGAGTAGCCTCCATTACTAATATGTCATGGCGGTATTTGGTGAAATATTGCTGTTCTTCATCGCTTAAGCTCTCAAGAACAAAGAGTTTTTCAGCTTTGCGCTCATCAACAATATCCAAGCATAATTTATGCAACTTCCTAGAAATAATAGATAATTCGATTAAGTCCTTATCATCTAGGAGATGCAAAACCTGGGATGTAATATCAGGCCCTAATGCTTCAAAAAAGCTTTTGTTTTTACCAGACATAAGATGCTTGTGAAGGTGGACAATCTGTATTTGATCCATCCCTTCAGTGAGTGGTTTGGATGCAAAGCATTCAAAGGAATCTTTATACTTTTCAATATGAGCCTTCCTAAGAGTCTCAATATACTCTTGAACTCCCTCATTCATAAGGCGTGCAACAAAATCCTTTATTGTTTTTTTGTTAACAAAGTTCTGTTTAACAAAGCCTTCAAACTCAGGTTTTGCAGCAAAAGTCTTGACAAATTCCTTTAGGTCCGTTCGATGATTTTTCACCCATTCAATAATATGATCTTGAGATTCAATGGAAGATGAGAGAATTTCCTCTAGAAGTGCTGCATAAGTTGAATCTTTTAAGGATGTGAGCTGCTCATCCTGCCCACAGAGCTCCTTCCCTAGTATAGCTGCGACTCCACGGATCTTGCCTATCACTTCATGGCGGGACTGCAGAATCTCATCCAATGAAGTCGTCTTGGAGCCTTGCAAGGCCTTCACCTTTTGCTCATAAGAGGGATATTGTTCTAGGTTCTCTTCTATTCTTTCGGCCTCCTCAGGATTTTCGATCCTTAGAAGGGCAAGCCGTCGATAGGCTTGTTCTTGTTCCTCATTCATACAGTATTTAATTTGCAGAAGGTCAGGGGTGGAGTTATTACGTCCAAAGAAATAGTTATAAACAGCCTGTACCCCAGATTTTTCAACCATACTATTGATAACCTTACCCATAAGGGTGTGCGAATTGAGTTCCTCAAATAGTTTATAGTCTTCAAAAGCAAGACCCTTTTCGATGTCTGTTGGATTATCATAATTTAACCCGTAAAGCACATGTTCCTCTCTTGAAAGAGGGATGAGGGTAAGGCCCCAAAGATCAAGCTTGTCGTCTATCCATTGACTCACCTGGTTTTTTATTGGTTCATAATAACCATAATTTGCTTTTGCTGTAGAATATGCACCAATCACTGGCGTTCCTAAATAAGTTCCAACGGCAGCTGCCACTTGCAGTATGGGGTCATTGGCATAGGATCCTAGGGTGTATAGGGCAGAGTTTGCAAAGTAAGTTGCGGCACCTGAAAGGATGAAAGTAGATGGCAAAAGCACCTTTTTAATACTGGATTCATATTCTTTAAGTTGCGTATTTTTTACATCTTTTATTAAAGATACGGTATAATGGCGTAGTTGATGGGTGAGGTGAGGACCTAAATATTCCCACACTTTTGTAAAATCAATTGAAGACTCATCATATATCATAGAGTTGATAAATTTTGACGCCACATGACCAGAGGCTTCTTTCTTGTTTGTAAGGTACTCTTTAAAATAGCCATAGACCGTCTCTATCAACTTTTTTTGAATATAGCCCTTAAGGGTATCATTATCTAAAATTTTAATTGCAACTCCCGTAACCAGTGGAATCTGGGGGAAACATTGTTCAGCAAATTTCTTGAAAAAGGACCTATTATAAATAGTGACCCTTGTTCCATCGGGTAGTTCACCATAAAGATCAGGATTTTCTGAGAGCTTTTTGAGGAACTTATTGACGAGAACGTTTGATGCTTTGGCAAGAACCTCTGGGTCAAAGTCTTTATTAGAGGGTCTAAGCAAACTCTTTAATGCTTCCCCTTCTCCACTAAGGTTTGCAATAAGAAGATCGATGACTTCACCTGCTAGTTCATCGTAGTTACCAGAATAAACATTGCAGGCAATTCTATAAACTGCGCTTCCTTTTTCGCTAATATTTTGGTTGAAGTTGCGATCTGCTTCTTCATGAATACTTAACGTATTGTTTTGTTGAGCTACTGCGTTACGACGACTGCGGCTTTTGATTGATTTTTCTTCGGGTACAGGAGCTTCCATCGCCTGCGCTGTCAGGTTCATGGCCATACTTGCTATAACAGAAACACTTGTTAAATAATAAAGTTTTCTAAACATCATAACCTCATTAACACTAAAACATTAGAAAAAAATTTCTTTTATGAATTACACATAGGAAATGTATTGTAAAATACAAGGCTCGTCAACGTTAATTTTGGATAACCTCTTCCCTGTCAGGGCGATTGCCTACAAGTAAAAAATCCACCGGTGCCGTCATTGCGAGCGGAGCGAAGCAATCCAGTACAAATAACTTATTCCGTAGGAATTAGCTTTCTTTTTTATAGAAAAATAAATAACTCATGCCCTTCGGGCATAGTATTTTTACTGGATTGCTTCGCTCCGCTCGCAATGACGAAACTGCAAGGTAGTCATCCCGAGGAGGAACGAAGTTCCGACGTCGGGATCCAGTACTAATAACTCATGCCCAAAGGGCATGCAATTAATTGATTTCTCGTAAAAAATAAGACTAATTCCTTCGGAATAATTTATTTTCACTGGATCACGACGCCTCCTTCGGAGGCTCGTGATGACGACCTTGGTGGGATTTGTACTTGAATTCAATCGCCCTGTCATGTGTTGAGGGTGGCTCAAACCATTCCCAGCACCAAAGAAGCGTTTGTGCCCCCAAATCCAAAGGAATTTGACATCACATACCGAACCTTTTTCTCTTTTGCAATGTGGGGAACGAGGTCAATACCCTCACATCCTTCAGAGGGATTGTCTAAATTCAGGGTTGGTGGGATAATCCCATCCCGCATGGCAAGGATAGAGAATATAGCCTCCACACCGCCAGCAGCGCCAAGTAAGTGGCCAATGGATGATTTAGTTGAGGACATACTTACATGGGCGATACTTTCGCCAAAAAGGCGCTTAACCGCATTGAGCTCAATCAGGTCTCCCAGAGGTGTTGAGGTGCCGTGAGCATTGATATAGCCTATTTCGTCTGGGTTTAATTCTGCACGCCTTAGAGCATTACGCATCGCCCGGAAGCCACCATTTCCATCCTCAGCGGGTGCTGTGATGTGATGGGCATCGCCGGACATTCCGTATCCTAAAATTTCTGCATAAATTTTGGCGCCTCGTTTTTTTGCATGCTCGTATTCTTCTAAAATAACGATGCCCGCGCCTTCTCCAATGACAAAGCCGTCTCGTGCCTGATCCCAGGGACGGGAGGCCTTTGTTGGGTCATCATTAAAGTTTGTAGAAAGGGCGCGTAGGGCAGCAAATCCGGCCACACCAATTTCACAGACCGAAGCTTCCGCGCCTCCTGCCACCATGACATCCGCATCTCCCCATTGAATGAGTCGAGCAGCGTCTCCAATGGCATGGGCACCCGTTGAGCATGCGGTTACGACCGCATGATTAGGACCTTTAAAACCATGACGAATAGAGACTTGTCCTGAAACAAGATTGATAAGACAAGAGGGGATAAAGAAAGGACTGATCTTTCGAGGCCCTTCTTCCCTAAGGGTTATGGATGCTTCATAAATCCGAGGAAGCCCACCGACGCCAGAACCAATCATGACACCTGTCATTTCTTTCTGTTCCTCAGTCTCTGGAACCCAGCCTGAATCTTTTAAGGCTTCTTCAACAGCAGCAATACCATAGACGATAAAATCATCCATTCTGCGCCGTTCTTTGAGGGGAATATAGTCTTCGAAATTAAATTGCCCCACCTCGTTCCCTTTGGGTATAAGGCCAGCAATTTTTGAAGGGTATGCTTCTGTATCAAAGGTATCTATGCGCCTGATGCCGGATTTACTTTTCAGGAGGTTTTGCCAAGTGATCTCCGCCCCATTACCCAGGGGAGTCACAAGACCAAGACCGGTTACAACAACACGACGCATAGATTTATGCTTAACCATTAACACTTACTTAGAGGCACGATCTTGGACGTAATCAATTGCATTTTTTACGGTCATGATTTTTTCAGCGGCTTCATCAGGAATTTCACATCCAAATTCTTCCTCAAAAGCCATAACCAATTCAACCGTATCCAAACTATCTGCGCCCAAATCATCCACAAAGCTTGCGTTTTCTGTGACTTTTTCCTCATCAACGCCTAAGTGTTCAACGACAATTTTTTTTACACGTGCAGCAACGTCACTCATTTACTTCTCTTCCTTACGTTGTTGACAATTACATATTGGTAGGTAAAAACCATTTTTACCTACACTTACAACTATGGGTTGCTACCATACTCTTTTCTGTTTGACTAGACAATAAGATAAAAAAAATTCTACACCATTGTCATTCCACCATTAATATGAAGAGTCTGGCCGGTTACATAGGCCGCTTCTTCGCTTGCGAGGAACACAACTCCAGCTGCAATGTCTTTGGGTGAGCCGATCGCCCCTTGGGGAATGTTCCCTAAAATCTGTTCCCGTTGCTTATCGTTTAATACCGCAGTCATGGGGGATTCAATAAAACCGGGGGCGATACAATTAACTGTAATCCCTCGAGTGGCGACCTCGGCTGCCAAAGATTTCGAAAGACCAATAATTCCCGCTTTAGAGGCGGCGTAATTTGCTTGCCCCGCATTTCCTGTAACTCCCACGATAGAGGTGATGTTAATAATTCTGCCAGTTCGTCGCTTCATCATTCCCTTAATGGCTTCCCGGGAGAGACGAAAAACAGATGTGAGATTCACATCAATGACTCGAGACCACTGGTCGTCGCTCATGCGGAGCAGGAGACCATCCTGGGTTAAGCCTGCGTTATTCACCAAAATATCTAACCCCCCCATAGCAGACTCAGCCTCTGGAATGAGCCGTTGGGTGGATTCCACGCTTGAAAGATCACAAGGAATCACACTGACCCGGTCTTTCAGCTCATGGGCAAGCGCTTCAAGTTTTTCCTGCTTTGTTCCCGAGATGGCAACATGAGCCCCTTGTGCATGGAGAGCACGGGCAATTTCTGCCCCAAGGCCGCCTGTTGCGCCTGTGACGAGGGCTTTTTTTCCTGTAAGTTTAAACATATTTTCTCCTTTTCATTTATAAATGGTTCTTCAAAAAAATTTCAATGTCATGGGGCGTATTCAAAGAAAAGGCTTCCAGTGAAGGGTCAATGCGTTTAGAAAGCCCCGTGAGCACTTTTCCTGCGCCAATTTCAATGGTTGTGGTCACCCCAAGCTCCGCCATTCTCATGATGCTTTCTCGCCACCGTACACGGCCTGTAATTTGACCAATGAGGAGGGCGCTGATGTCTTCCCCAATTTGGGTTGTATCAGCAGATAGGTTGTCCATAAGGGGCACACAGGGGTCTTTTACAATTATCTCAGCCAAGGCATCTTCCATGGGGCTCTGAGCGGGTTCCATGAGGACACAATGGAAAGGGGCGCTCACATTTAAAAGCAGACTACGTTTTGCCCCTCGTTCCTTAGAAATCTCGATAGCACGTTCGATGGCTTCCCTATGACCACTGATCACAACTTGACCTGGACTGTTATCATTGGCGATCTCACAGACCTGTTTAAGGGCCGCCTCACTCACGATTTGTTCTACCATTGGTAGGTCAAGCCCTAAAAGGGCCGCCATAGCCCCCTGGCCAAGGGGAACGGCTTCCTGCATGGCGCGGCCCCGAATCTTTAAAAGGCGAGCCGTATGGGACAGGCTAAGGGCCCCCGCTGCACATAAAGCCGAATATTGGCCCAAGGAATGGCCTGCCACATAAGAAGCGGTTTGAGAGAGGGCAATCCCCCCCTCCTTTTCTAAGACACGCATCACAGCAAGGCTTACGGCCATAAGAGCAGGTTGGGCATTTTCTGTGAGCACGAGATCCTCCTCGGGCCCCTCAAAAATAGTCTTCATGAGATTTTGCTCGAGTGCCTCATCAACTTCCTGAAACACATCTCGCGCGCATCGAAAGGCATCGCAAATGTCGCGTCCCATCCCGATTGTTTGAGACCCTTGTCCAGGGAAAATAAATGCTTTCACTTTTTATACCTTCAATTCTATTTATTACAGAATAAAGTGATGAAACGAGAATGGAAAGATGTCAAGAATTATTTTAGTGACAGAACTAATTTTTTGTTACTCTGAGATGGAAGGGCATTACTTGTATCCAACTGTTCTCGAGTATGAACTTGATATGTTTTCTTTTATTTTACTAAGGATAACTGTTGATATATCGTTTGAATTTGCTCATGAAGCTCAGGGATATCTTTTTCAAGAGTCTTCCAAACAAGTTCTAAATCTACAGAAAAATAGCCATGGGACACCCGATTGCGCATCCAGTACAGATCGCTCCAAGGAACTTCTGGATGTTCAGCCGCAAAACGTGGATAGTGCCGATCTATATTGCGAGAAGCTTCGCCAATGATTTCAATATTACGGATAACCGCATCTTGGATAAGCTCACTTCGAAGAAAAACAACTTCACTTATGTCATCTGTATAGTTATTTATTCGCTTTATGGCTGTTAGAATGTGTTCAAGATAATTGAGGAGGTGAGGTTTAGATTCTTTACTCATACAGGTTTGGCCTCTTTCAAAACCTGTCTGCGAAATTTTTCTGGCAATGCCTTAGGAGTCAGGACATCTACATGAACTCCTAGTAATACTTGTAGACGATTTTGAATTCTTGCAATATCCATTAAAGTTGTTTCAAAGGTTGGATCCACGAGTAAATCAAGATCACTGTTATTCGTGTCATTACCATGCAAAACAGATCCAAATATGCGAGCATTGCTAGCATGGTTCTGCTCAACTATGTGTCGAATATCTTGCCTGTGGGCATTAAGTGCTTTTGAAGGCCGCATGTTTCGTTTGCTTTCACTTTCTTTCAAGGAATATTGTATAGTATAGAATAATATGTGTCAAAAATATTTTGACACAATTCTTTCAACTTGTCCAGGGCTAGTCAACACACATTATTTAAGATCCCCCTGTATAATAGTTATAAAAATCTTCTGTTGTCTGCTGGTCAGCTTTTTCTATAAAGTTATCCCTTATATTATCCGACCGCTTATTATTACGAGCTCGTGCTAGTTTAGGCCCTAACCATTGGGTCATCCATGTAGGCGTATAATCTCTTACCCAATCAGAGGTTACAACCGATGTAATTCCTTGTTGAAAAGAGGTTTCGAAGAAATGGAAAGAAGATGTCCATTCTGCAAGCCCCGTACACCCTGCTAGGATGTATTTGAGAAATGTAGGCGTCCCTGATAGGAAGGAGTGAACCCCTGTAGGGGCTAATGATTCATAGGTTGAGGACGCTCCTGCTAAGCATACTTTAACCCACGTAGGGGCTCCACTGAGGAATAATTCAGCGTATGTCTGAGATCCCTGCACCTGTGAAGGAGACCCGGAGAGCATCGCAAAAATGATACCAGATGCGGATACTGCAGGCAGAAGACTCACAAGAGTTGCCGGAGTTTTAGCAAAAAGCACTCTTATGGGCCAAAAATCGTTTTTCCTTGGGTCATAGGCAAGGCTTGTAAACACTTTTTCTTGAACATCACTATCTTCAATGTACTTAAAAAAAAGATTATAAATAATAGAAACGCCAATTCCACTGTAGAAAGAAACATTTGTTCCAAGATAATAATCTAATGCAACAAAAGGAAATAGGGTGATGACAATCCGCCCTGGTGTTCCCGCACCACGAACAAATATAGAAACAATTTTTAATTTACTTACAGAAGTTGGTTCGGGAGGAAGGTTAGCGAGGTATTCAAGAATCTTATTCTTTGATATTAAATCTTCTTTCAGTTTTTGCGTATTTTGTAGTAATCTTGATTTTTCATTACTCTGATAACTTTCATCAGGGTTATCAGATATTAGATCACTAGCTTCCTTAACAATTTTATCTACTACCCGGGTTCCCTCAAGAATGTTTCTATAGGTTGGGAGAAATAAGCTAACGGCTGATGCTCTTGACAAGTACTTCTTTTTATTCTTTGAGTAGTCTGGGTGTTTAAGTGTTTCATTTGGAATTTGTAGAAGATGATTCATCCTTTCATTGTACTCTCCATCTTGAAATATTCTATGAACTTTTTCGGCTATCTGATTATGTAAGAAAATTTCTGCAAACATGTCACCTTGAGTATCCAAAAGATTAGCTTTCGGGCCATCATCATAGTTATGGAAGTCTAATCCACTGCCCTCAACTGTTTGGAGGCGTAAGTCTTTATCGGGGTCCCATTCCAATTCATTAATTATATGTTGATATATTAATTTTACTGTCTCTTCTTCTGATTTTGAATACAAATCCTGTTCAAGTTTTATATCTTTTATGAGTGAGTTCGTTTTTAAAATTATTTGATCAATATTTTCTTCTTTGGACTTGCTTGGATATTTGCAAGGCTGAATCAGGATATCGATAGTGTCTTTTAATTTTTTTTCTGTTTCGTTGCTGATTGTTCTTCCTTCAAACTCCCGTTTGGCATAGTCAAAAAGAATATGAGAAAGGCTAGTTCCCATACCGAGTTCAAAATTATCTGGAAAAGAATCCTCATTTTTTAGAGTATCTTTTATTTTCATGCGTAAAGTTTTTTCTCTCATTATTTTATTGAAATAATTATCTATAAACATATTAAGTTCATCACTATCCTCACCATTGAGGAGCGTTTTTAGGAGGGCTATAAAATGCTTAGCAAGTTCTTTCATCTCATTCATCATATGAGATTTTTCAGTTTTAGATTTGTTATCAGATCTTTTTAAAGAGTCCATGCACGCGTCATAAATTTTTTTGAAAGAGTGAAGGCAATAAGATACAGTAAACCCACCGGCATAGAGGAGCCCATCTAAGGATTTTGTATGCTTAGAAACCTTGAGTTCTTCCTCCCAGAAGTAGGCAACAAGAGGAGCAGCTCCCACAATAGCTGTCAGTAAAGATATAGTGCTATAGGTATTAGGATAATCAAAATCGAGTATATGAGGCTTGTCATCTGATTTTGTAGATGGCGTAAAACCCCTCGAGCTATCCATAGACCCTAAGTTTTCTACAACTTTCTCAGCAAAACCCTTGAGGTCTCTTGCAGCTTTACATCCTTGTATCATACACGCAGGCACCATAACGCCTGCAAAAGTGTAAGCCACGTACGTACCTACATCGCCGGTGGGGATAAACTTATCTATAAGATAATCCCCTGCAGCCATGGCAATAGGCACCAATGCAAAGGGGGCTGCGCCAAAGGTGATTGCCCAAAATCCATCAAAAACTGTTTCTAAACACCATGTGGCAAGTCTTATTTTTTGAGGGACAAAGTTAATAAATAATTTTTCATCTATGGTGTCTAAGTACAAAGCATGAGCATCCCACTCATAAACAACATCAATTCTTTCTTCTAGGTCGCGAATTTTATACTTAAAATAGGCCGTTTGAATCTGAGGGATAGCTTCCTCCGGGCATCCCAATTGTTTGGCGAGAAGTTCCTTATTATTAGCACAAGCCTTTGCTATTATACTATTTAATGGATTTTTTATGTTAATGTCGTCATATATAATTGGATTTGGTTGATAGTTATCTAGTGGAATAGGGATGTTGTCCTTATTTTTAGATGGAGAACCTTTCTTAGCAGTCGTAT
>Ga0207079_1077_pt1 | contig 16791 bp, 12 predicted proteins | sample Alteio_BWMinHeat_61_FD_153525 | JGI IMG/M metagenome (GOLD analysis project Ga0207079, IMG submission 153525) | Enriched cells from forest soil in Barre Woods Harvard Forest LTER site, Petersham, Massachusetts, United States -... | ecosystem: Environmental > Terrestrial > Soil > Temperate forest >...
AATGTAGAAGTATAGGACAATTAATACCGAACTTTTAAAAATCATCATTATATGTCAACACAATTTCAAGGTTTGAGAACGGCAGGTTATAAAGTAAGCGATATTGCCAAAGCAAAGGAATGGTATAGCGATATCCTTGGTGTGAAACCTTATTTTGACGAGCCTTTCTATGTAGGTTTTAATGTGGGTGGGTATGAGCTGGGCTTGCAGCCTGAGGGTGGTAATGAATCCTCGAAAACCGCAAGCGTAGTGGCTTACTGGGGTGCAAGCGATGTGCAGTCAACTTACGATGAATTGCTGCGTAAAGGTGCAACCCAACTGGAAAAGCCAACTGATGTAGGGGGAGGGATAATAGTGGCCGCTGTGCTAGACCCATGGGGCAATGCATTCGGAATCATATACAACCCTCATTTTTCAATCTGAGTATTGTACAGCCAGATAATAAAATGTCTTCTACTTCTTCTTATGAAACAGGTCGTTTATACCTTTCTTCACATCATCCCCGGCTTTTTGAATAGTTGGGTTCGTATTCTTTTTCGTGGTGTCACTGGTGCCACCAAGTAATTGCTTTTTCAGTTCGTCTTTAGCCTGTGTTACTACCTGGGTTTTAATGGCTTTTACGGTATCCTTTATTTCTTTCTTTATTTCTTCCTTTACATTGTTTACCGCATCGCCTGCCACATTCTTTAGATTGGTCTCTATTTTGGGGCTGATAGTGGTGCCGGTAATGGTTACTGCGAGATTTACTTTATCGCCTAGTTTTACAGGCACTCCCTTGCTTGTTGCCTGGTTCAGCAAGCCATTTACCATATTATTGGCTTCTGATCCCATCATAGCCCGTGGCACAACGAGATTTACGCCATAATTCATGGTTTGGTCAAAGCCATGGCTGCCTGCTATTTCAGCGTCTATATCGCCTATTTTCATTTTGTATGGTTGCACCGTAACCCTGCCATCCTTGAATGAGTAAAATATTTTCACATCCTGCAGTTTTATGGATTTAAACTGTGTGAGATGCAGTTTATCAGCAAGCTGGTCTGTAACAGGGAAGTTGCTCAGTAAACCGTTTATCAGGAGCAGGTCTCCCTTGCCGGTCAGCGAGTTCATTACCGGACTCATATCCGGGCCTAGTTTGCCGCTCATGCTCAGGTTAGAGGTGATCTTGCCGGAGATGTATTTACCTGCGGGCATCATTTTCTGTACCGTGTTGAATGACGTAAATGTTTTTTGCACGTCCACATTCGTTACCGCATAGTCGAATGATATGTCCGGATTTTTCTTATCATTTTTAGTGGAGTAGTAGCCATCGATCTTCAAAGTTCCATCGAGGGCTTTGCCGTTCACGTTTTGCATGTTCACTACTTCGTTGCGTATCATCAATCCTCCTGATACGCCGGTCAATGTGATATTATCATACTTCACGGTGCCGACTGATGCGGTTAAAGTTATGTTGAGGTTTGACGGCACAAGGAAAGGCTGTGTGGATGCGGGCACTTTGGTCGCAGTAGCCGGGGTTGCATTCGTGGTAGTAGTAGTGCCCATCCATTTATTGACGTCTATATTATCAGCTGCAAAACGGAAAGCACCGGTCAATGATTCATTGTGCAGGTAGTAGCCTAACAGATTATCTATGCTTCCGTCGCCACTGAATATGGTGTGCATGTATTGGCCTTTCAGGTTTGATGCAGTTACATTCTTCGGGTTGAATGTGAGTACCAAACTGTAAATATTTACACCATCCGGGTAATCTTTTGAAGCGTATTCAAGATTAGATATTCCGATAGTGCCACGGGCGTCCAGTTGTTCAAATTGTTTTTTTTCTGCTGCTGCTATTGAGCCTTTCACAGAAACGTTTGCATCAACTATACCGGACAGTTTAGTGCCCGACTCTAGTTTCATGAATTGTTGCATCTGTGATAGGTCAATATGGCCTTTAAGGGTAGCGTCTATCCATTGGTTGGATACAGGTGTTTTTAACAACATCCGCAGGTCAAATGGCTGTGTTCCAAGTTCGATGTGGCATTTTTCCAGGTTGACAATGGTATGGTCAGTAATGCCATCAGGATTATCCACATCCAGTTTCACTTGTATATTCGATACTTTCTGAGGCAGGTTGGGGTATTGGAATGAGCCATCAGCAATTGCAAGGTCTAATTTATAGGCTGGCATTTGTTTCTTGTTGTAGGTACCTTTTACAAAACCATTTAGGCTGAGTTTGCCGGTTGTTTTCAGATCTTTAAAATTGCTCTGATAGATACCGGGAATAAGTGAGAGGATGTCTTTGAAGTCATTAGAAGGAGTGCTGAATGTTATATCCATGACCATATTGTTGGTATCGGGCATTTGTACATATCCCTTGGTTGCCAGGCGCAGGCCATTCAGTTGTATCTTATCGGTGTTAAAAGTGTATTTATTGGTTTTATTGTCAATATCCACGTCCAGGTCAATAGTGGTCTTTACCATGCGCAGGTAGGCAACATTGCCATTAATGAAGGTAACGGCGTCAGCCACGGTTTTAGTTTTCAGAGTAAAATTATCACTCGAGAAGTCACCTGAGCCACTATGGTTTAGGTTAAAGATCGTCATGTGCATTTTGCCCTGCTCATCATTGTAGTCGATAAAGCCGTTGTCAACAGAATATTTGCGAAGTTTCATCGAAAATGGCTTTGATGGGCCAGCAGAAGGGGCGGAAGGTGGCGACGGCTTGGTGATATTCCAGTTGACCTTACCATCTGCATGCACTATGGCATGTATGCGCGGGTATGACAGGGCAACATTGAGTACGTCATAAGTGCCACTGATGGCTTTCATCAGGTCAAGCGCTACATCTATACTTTTGGCGGATATAAGTGTGTCATTTTTGAAAGAATCCTTACCCACAATACTCAGGTCTATGATGCTGACAGAAAGGTGCGGAAAGTTGTGAAAAAGGGATATATCTATATCTTTGAAATCTGTGGTCGCTTCAAGTTGCTCGTTCATTTCTTTCTTCACCAGCGCCAATATCTTATCTTTAAATAAAATAGGAACCAGTATCGCAGTAGCGATAAAAAGCAGAATAATGATGCCGATAGCAATAAAAAAGCGCTTTACAAGTTTTCCCAATTTCATAATCCAATAGTTTATTTACCGGTAAAAGTAATACCTGACGATTTAATAAAAAAAGATAGTTGTGTTACATTTAAACTTATATTCTTTCAAATAGTCTAACTGCGGTGTTATATTTGTCTGAGTTTTGCCGTAAAATAACCTGGTGCTGATGCTAAAGTCCTTTTTCTCCTTTGCTATATTGTCAATGTTAATAATAGGATCATCCTGCAATTCATCAAAACATTCAAAAATAAAAAGATTACCCGGCACATGGCAGGCAACACCTATTGTAATTGACGGAAAGAATAATGACTGGGTTTCACCATACCCTGAATATGATGAGAAAGCTATGCTGGGTTACACTGTCTCTAATGATAAATATAACCTGTATATAACCGTTGAGACTGGTGACCCCGCTACTCAATTAAAAATATTGCGTAACGGGCTAACTGTATGGATAGACCGGAAGGGAGAAAAAGAAGAAGTTACAGCAATTAATTTCCCTATACCTGCAAAAAGTGAACGCAGCAATAACCAAAATGAAAACGACCGGCCAACTGGGGGCCAGATGCAACAAGGACATGGCGTAGGGCAGCAAAACGATGACCGGCAACGTTTGGCGCTCGAAGATAAGGTAAGAAAAGCTTTTCTTGAAGCAACTGAATTTTCGTTACAGGGATTTAAGAGTTGTAACCTGCAATTTCCATTGTTAGAGAAAGATACCTGCGGCATTATTGTGCGTATGGATATTGATCCAGACAATGAGATGGTGTGGGAAGCGGTTGTGCCTTTGAGATCATTCTACTTTAAACCCGAAATAAGCAGGTCGGACAAGGGTAGAGCAATAAGTGTTTGTTTTGAAACTGAAGGGTTGAAACGGCCTGCCGGACAAGGTGGTGGTAACCGAGGTAGCGGTGTTGGCATGCAACCAACTGTGGGTTTTGGCGGTATGGGTGGCATGGGAATGGGTATGCGTATGGGTAGTCCCAACAGGGGATATCGGGGTGGGAATTCCCAAAACAATAATAATATTATGGAGTCTTTGTACAAGAATACGAAGACGTGGAAAACATTTGGCCTTGCTTACCAGGAGTGAGCAATTGCAAATAGTTCCAAACAAAATAATGCGGATTTGAAAAATTGCTTATTTTAACCTTCGGTTTCCTAAAAAGAATGGTTAACAGAATTTGATCCTGCATGAAAAACTCTTTTTTAATAAAGCAAATACTGATATTAGGCAGTATATGTGTCATTACCTTCATTTGCTTTAATTACACTCAGTATAACCAGTTTACCAATTGGGATGATGATTTCTATGTGACCAATGACCCTTATATAAAAGAGTTTACCCCGCACAACCTTAAAGTAATTTTCACAGAGGACATTACCAAAAACAACTACCACCCCTTGTGCATGCTATCGCTGGCTATCAACTATCATTTCTCAAAACTGGATCCAAGAGCATATTATCTTACTAACATTGGTATTCATATAGCCAATGTTATCCTTGTTTTTTTCCTGTTGCTGGCGTTATGCCGCAGGATGAAGCTGGACGAAAATAGTTGCCTGTTCATCACCTCTTTTGCTGCGCTATGGTTTGGTATCCATCCCATGCGTGTGGAATCTGTTTCATGGATTGCGGAGCGGAAAGATGTGTTGTATGCGTTTTTCTATTTTGCGGCTATACTGGCTTACCTGCGCTACATATCATCCAATAAATGGACATGGTATGTGGCTACTTTCCTGCTTTTTGTAGCATCGTGCTTGTCGAAACCTATGGCTGTGGTGCTGCCGTTGTCATTGCTGTGCATAGATTTCCTGCTGGACAGGCCGTTGAAAAGGAAGCTGCTTACCGAGAAGATACTTTTCTTTGCCGGGTCACTCCTGTGTGGTGGTGCGGCAATTTATACACAACATCATACAGGTGCTATTGCATCCTTCAGTACACTTACACTCGCACAACGAGTGATGTACCCGTCTTATGCATTTGTGATGTATGTGAGCAAGTTGTTTAACCCCACTTACCTTTCTACATTCTATCCTTATCCTATTTACTACAATACAGGTTATTTACCCGCTATTTTTTACTTAGCTCCTTTTATAACACTAGCCATCCTCATCGTTCCAGTGTATTTGTGTTACAAGATATACAAGCCTTATTTCAGAATCGTAGGTTTTGGCATCGGGTACTTTTTTGTGAATGTAGTATTCGTTCTGCAATTTCTGTCTGTGGGCGCTGCGATCATGTCAGACAGGTATACTTATGTGGCTTATTTCAGCTTATTCTTTTTGTTGGCTTATTTGTGGAATGCAGTTAGGAAACGTGTGCCATCGTCGCAGATAGCCATTACTATCTTGCTGCTTGCCATGTCAGGTGGCCTTGCTTATGGGTGCTACCAGCGCACTTTTGTGTGGCATGATGCAGAATCATTGCTTAGCGATGCCATAGAAAAGTACCCGGTTAAAAAAGACCCGGACAGGCCACACGATAAAAACAACACGGGCATAGCTGCTCTTTCTTACAAATGGCGGGGCAATCTTTATTTTGATAGCGGGAAATATGACAAGGCGCTTGATGACTACAACGTGTTTGTATTATTGCAAAGAGATGATGCTAAAGTATATGATAAAATGGGACTGATCTATGCATATAAAAAGGATTACAAAAAAGCCCTGGATATTTTTTCCCAATCTCTTGCCGTGCAGAACAATGTGTACAAAACCTATACAGACCGGAGTTTGGTCTACGCAATGATGGGCGATACGCTGAACGCACTAAAAGACTATGTCGTTGCTTACCAGTTAGGTGGCAATAAAGCCGAACAAGCACTGTCGGAAGGCAGCTTTAATGACATTCAAAAACAGCTTTATGTTCCTGCCTTGCTACAGTACAATATGCTGCTGAAAATAAACACTAACAATCCTTTTTATTATTTCTATAGGGGAGTGGCATATTACCAGTTAGGCTATATAGAACCTGCTATTGCAGATTGGGAAATAGCCGTAAAGTTCAATGTTGCTGACACCAAAAAATCGGCCTCCAACAATCTTAGCGTAGCCTATGACAATATAGGAAAAGACTCACTGGCGCTTTACTATGTAAATATGGCCATTGCCACCGGCAACAATGTAAAACCTGATTTTGTAGAGAGCATCAGGAAGAAGGCGGAAGCGCAAAGTAAGAAGACAAGGTAAGCGATACCTCGGGCAATTATTATTTTCGTATGTAAGAAACAAATGGTTATACCACTTTCAATATCTCTCTGTAAGACCCATCCATATGCTCGCTGAATTTTGCATACCACTGTTGCCATTCGGGTTTGCCCATGTTTTTCATGTCTTCTTCCCAGGCAGCGAGAGATTCATGGCTATGTTCCAGGATCAGTCGGTAAGCTTCCCCGGTAAAATCGGTGAGCATACGAGTGCCAGGATGGTCAAACATGCCCATTTGTTTGCCTTCATCTATTAAGGCTTTTACATTCTTGTAATGTGCGAACTTGAGCTGGAAAATGTTGCGTATTACATACATATGGTTGAGTTTTGATCAAACCAAATATACACAATACCGAAATAAGTAGTATTTAATTGGTATAATTTCTGTTTTAGCTTTTAATACCAAAGTGTATTAAACTGCCCTTTTACTTTGGTATTCTGCCTTATTCTTCTCTTCCAATTCGTCTTCCTGTGCTTTGTCTTTGTCGTACGCCCTGATTATGGACTTCACTAGTTTGTGGCGCACTACATCAGCTTCATCGAGTTTTATCTGGGCTATACCCTCAATATTTTGTAGAATTTTGGTGGCTTTTATCAGGCCCGACTTTTGATTCTTGGGCAGGTCAATTTGTGTCAGGTCACCGGTAATAATTGCCTTTGCTGATGCTCCTATACGTGTAAGGAACATTTTCAATTGCAGGTCAGTAGCGTTTTGTGCTTCATCGAGAATGATGAACGCATTATCCAGCGTACGGCCGCGCATGTAGGCGAGGGGAGCGATCTCAATGATACGGTTAGCCATATAGTAATTGAGCTTGTCACTGGGTATCATGTCATCGAGCGCGTCATATAGCGGGCGCAGGTAAGGGTCTATTTTTTCCTTCAGGTCGCCGGGCAGGAAGCCGAGGCTTTCGCCAGCCTCTACGGCCGGTCGGGTGAGTATTATTTTGCGTACTGCTTTATTTTTAAGTGCGCGCACAGCAAGGGCTACCGCTGTATATGTTTTACCCGTACCTGCAGGGCCAATAGCGAAGATGATGTCGTTTTTCTCACTGGCCTGTGCCATCAGTTTCTGGTTCTGCGTTTTGGCACGCACCACACGCCCATTCGGGCCGAAGACAAGTATATCATTGTCTTTATTGTCTTCAGGGCTTATCTCGTCCTGCTCCTCATCTCCGAGTATTTTGGAGAAGTAGTTTTCAGACAGGTGGCCATTCCGTTCCAGGTATTGGATGATCTGTCCAATTTTGGCCTGGGCTGCGGTTACCTCGTCCGGTTGCCCTGATATTTTTATTTGAGTGCCCCGCGATAACAGCTTAAGCAGGGGGAATTTGCGTTTTAGGATCTCGAATTTGCTGTTGTTGATCCCAAAAAACTCTATGGGATTTACGGTTTCTAAGTTAATGATAGCTTCTGTCAAAGTGCGCTCAGTTTATCGTTATTAATAATAGTACAAAATCCTTGCCAATATTTGAATTAAGGGTCTGTTAAGTTTTTGAGACTCGTTATTCGTGTATTATATCCGGTAATCATTAGCTTTAAATTCTTCCAGGCGTTTTGCCACTTTTGTATCTGATAACGCAAAAATCCGCGCAGCCAATACCGCCGCATTGCGCGCTCCTGCCTTGCCTATGGCAAGCGTTCCTACCGGCAACCCTGCGGGCATCTGCACTATACTGTATAGGGCATCTATGCCCCCCGGTAAGCCGCCTTCAAGTGGTACGCCCAGCACGGGCAAAGACGTATAAGCAGCACATACACCGGGCAAAGCCGCGGCCATGCCAGCCGCTGCCACTACGGCTCCGTAGCCTTTGTCTTTTGCGGTAATTATCAGTTCTCTTACTTTATCAGGATTGCGGTGAGCAGAGGCAACAACCATATCGTTTTCTATTTGAAACCAGTTGAGCCAGTTGCTACATTCCTGCATAATTGATTCATCGGTCTTAGACCCCATTATTATCATCACTTTCATACTTGCGTAGGTATAATGTGAAATTAGTAACCTTGGTTACACCGACGTAAGAAACTTATCCACGTCATCTTAATATCTCATAAAAAAGTAAATGAAACTGTGTTAATTTCAATCATTTACTTGTTTTGAGGTCTTCAGACTTTAAAATATGGCAATACTATATTCGCATATTATATACGAAAAGAAGAATGGAACAGTTTTTAACAGCTCAGAAAATGGATAGAAAAACTAGTTCTCCTTATTGAATTTTTCTGTCGCGTCAGTTTTTCTGCGAAAGAAGGTGAGCTCATGGTGGTCATGCTTGTATTTCAGAAACGTTTTTTCCAGCCCGAAAATATCATCACCATATACAAAGATCACTTTCCCGGTCAGTTTTTTCATGATGTAGGCAACAAACGGGTCTTTATCCTGTTCGAACTGTATATCTGCCAATTGAACATGCCCGCCCAGCTTGCCATGTACAATATTGAAGTAGCCGGCATACTTAGTATTGCCGGCAGTGAAAAAAGTTACAAATGACTTGTTTTCAAGCAGCGGGTCATCTACATAAGTGAACTTGGAAAGAAAATTGTTGTAAAACTCAATAATAGCTTTGTAGTCATTTACATCTTTTACAACGCCGTTTTCTATGAGTATGTAATTCTTCAGAAGCTGGTCATAGTCCCTTTGGTTGTAGACAGAATCATTATACTCCACAATAGTAAACTTTTTGGTTTCCATTTCCCGTGTAAAATCCCCGTAACGCACATTAGGTATATCCAGGTTGCCCTCATCGTCTACTTTTTTATAAAACATTGGCCCTTGCGGATTATTACACTGGCGTGCCCACCAGGTGCCCTTGATGCCATCTTTTGTATTGAACAGGGCAACTGTTGCATCGATACGATCAGTATAGCTATAGATTACTTTTTTTTCCTTGCCAGGTAACACATTAATAGATGGTGCCCTCGCATTGGTGACTTGCAAATACCCCCATGTGCCACCGGAGAATTCATCAATTTTACCTCCTTTGTAAGCGGTTTCCTTTTTATTGCTTTTCGCAAAACCGGCAAGGTCATGGCCATTGTTATCGTATACAACACCTTCGGAATAAGGGTATAGATAATGGCCTACCTGTGCAAAAGAGTTGCCGGCAACCACCGAGGCTAACAATAACGCTGATATTTTTAAAGTATATACCTTCATACCGGGAGTATTAATTTGAAAAGGGATAGCCTGTTTTCAATAAGCAGCCAAATTAATAAAAGTATTGAAAAACAAACGGATAATTTTTACTATCTATATTTTGCTACATCGGGAACAAGCCTGCATTAAGTGAAAATGATAATATATTTGCTATTCACAATCACCATTTCAACAACCCCCTGATCTTCTCCACTACTTTCTCCGCACTAGGCAGCATAGCAGCTTCCAGTCCTATATTCATAGGTACCGCAGGCAAGTCAAGTGCACCTATAGTTTGTACAGGCGCGTCGAGGTATTGGAAACAGTTTTGAGCTATTCGGCCGGCAACGGCTTCGCAGAAGGAGTTACGTAATTGTTCTTCGGTAAGCACTATGCATTTGCCATGTTTCTTTACCGTGTCATAGATAAGCGCCTCGTCCAGCGGGTAAATAGTGCGGATGTCAATGATCTCCACTTGTCCCGGGAATTGTTTTGCAGCATTCTTGGCCCAATACACGCCCATACCATAGGTGATAATACAGAGAGACGCACCGCTATCAATAGCTTCTCCACTCGCTTCCAGCGCAACTGCGCCCTTGCCGAAGGGGAGGATATAATCCTTATCGGGCTCTATGGTCTTAGCTTCTTCAGTTCCGGGTACTTTGCTCCAGTAAAGGCCTTTATGCTCCAGCATCACAACGGGGTTGCCATCATAGTAGGCTGCTTTTATCAGCCCTTTTATATCGGCTGCATTACTTGGGTAGGCTATTTTTATACCCTTAATGGTGGCCAGTGTGCTCTCCACACTGCCGCTATGATAGGGGCCGCCGCCGCCATATGCACCTATTGGTACTCTCAGTATCATGGATATGGGAAACTTGCCACAACTCAGGTAGCACGACTTGCTTATTTCTGTCACCAGTTGGTTTAATCCCGGGTAGATGTAGTCCGCAAACTGTACCTCAACTATTGGTTTCAATCCTACAGCATTCATCCCAACCGTAGAGCCAACGATGTAGGCTTCCTGAATGGCAGTATTAAATACACGGTTATCACCAAATTTATCAGCGAGGGTGGCCGCTTCACGGAATACGCCTCCCAGGCGCCTGCCAACATCCTGCCCGTAAAACAAGGCTTCAGGATGTGCCTGCAATATCTCTTCCACTGCATGAAGCGCTGCATCAACCATCACCACTTTTTCACGTCCCACAGGACTTCGGTCTCCTTTTTCTTCGGTAACAGGTGTAGGCACAAAAACATGATCTGATACAGTGGCAGGGTCAGGTTCGGGAGCTGCTACCGCTTTGTCGAATTCACTTTGCGCGTATATCTTTTCTTCTTCTTCTATTTTATCCACGTCAGCCTCCGTTATGCCTTCCAGTTGCAAGAGTAACTTTTTGAGTTTAGGCCCGGGATCGTCTGTGGCATGTTTAGCGAGGTCTTGTGGAGTGCGGTACCATTCTTTTCGCACGCCGGAAGTATGGTGCCCCAGCAACGGCACTTTGGCATGTACGAGTATAGGCTGTCGGTGCTTGCGTACCCACTCCATAGTATACTCCATAGTGCTGTACGAATCTGTAAAATCACTGCCATTCACGCGCACCCGCTCCATGCCTTTAAAGCCTGCGGCAAATTCAAAGGCATCCATAGTGCGTGCTTCATCACCACTTACCGATATGCCCCAATCATTGTCCTGTACGAGATAAATAATAGGCAATTTCTTCAACACCGCAAACTGAAAAGCTTCGCCAACCTCACCTTCCGTAACGCTGCCATCACCCAGCGAACAGATAGTAACCGGCGGGATAGGGTAGGCAGATAATTTCTCTTTTTCCCTGTATTGTATGCCTTGTGCCACCCCGGTAGTAGGTATCACCTGCATGCCGGTTGCACTGCTCTGGTGTATGATGCCGGGGAAACCTTCCCTCCTGGCATTTGGATGATTATAATAAGCACGGCCTCCTGTGAATGGATCATCACCTTTTGCCAGTAGTTGCAACATTAATTCATATGGCCTGTACCCCATGCCCAGCATCAGGCTTTCGTCACGGTAATAAGGGCTAACGAAATCGCAAGGTTTTAGCAGGAATCCTGTGGCAAGTTGTATGGCTTCGTGCCCGCGCGAGGTACTATGTACGTATTTGCATATCTGCCTGTTGGCATCATAGATATCCGCCATAGCTTTGGCAGTCATCATCAGCCGGTAAGCTTTTAATAATAATTCTTTTGATAGCATGAAGTTTGCCCCTGTAAGAGTTGGCAAAAGTAAGTTAAAAGCTGAAATGTTGAAAGGAAGGTCCAAAACTATACAAGTCGTATATCTTTAGGGTAAAAAACGGTCCGGAAGGTTTGAAATAAGCTTATTATTATATTGTTAACCTTATTTAACCGCCTGAAATATACTTACAGGGAGCGGATTTCGTTAATGTATCAAATGTTTTTTAGGCATTTAATTTCCATAAGCGGATAGAAGATTTATTTTTGTTTCGTTAAAAGAGCACACTATGCGAATTGATTTTAAGAAATTAAGGATAGATATTATCATTATTGTTGGCTTTGCATTACTGTCATTAGCTTATTGCTATCCGCAGTTACAGGGTAAAAAGCTGCAACAAAGTGATAATCTTCACTGGCAGGGCATGGCCCATGAAGCGATGGCTTTTCACGACTCAACCGGGAAAGACGTTCTATGGTCAAATAGTATGTTTGGTGGTATGCCCACTTATACTACCTATGTAGGGGCAGCGAATACAAACTATTCCTGGTATGTGCAGGTGCTTTTGCAATCAGTTGGTAAGCCGGCATATTTCTTTTTTATTGCCATGTTGTGCTTTTATATACTAATGCAGGTATTGGGCGTGAATAAATGGGTAAGTGTGCTGGGGTCTATAGCGTATGCTTTTTCATCTTACAATCCTATAATCATTAGTGTAGGGCATGATACAAAGATGCTGACCTTAGGTTATATGCCTGCAGCAGTTGCCGGGCTTTACCTCATATTCAAAGAAAAGTGGCTGACTGGTGCAGCTTTGATGGCACTTGCAACGACACTTATATTCGACAACAACCACTTCCAGGTCATTTATTACTTCATGCTCATGTTTGGTTGCTTTGTGGTAGGAATGTTTTTTGTAGCTGTTAAAGAAGGTAAGGTGAAACAGTTTGCTTTATCCTGTGCGGTTGCGATGGTAGCTGCCGGTATAGGCATCGGGCCAAGCGCGTCGTCCATAATGACGACCATGGAATACTCAAAAGAAACTATGCGCGGTGGTGCCAGCGAACTTTCAGGCCACGATAAAAAAACAAATGGCGGGCTTGACAAAGAGTACGCATTCAGGTGGAGTAACGGCATCGGCGAAACATTTTGCCTCATGATACCTTATTTATACGGAGGTGCATCGGGCGAGGCGGCAGACAAAGCGCCTAAAACATTAGAGGCTGTTGGCGGAAATGCAGAGGAGTTACCTATTTACTGGGGCCCGCAACCGTTCATAAGTGGCCCGGTTTACTTTGGCGCCGTTATTTGTTTCCTTTTTGTTTTGGGGCTTATGGTAGTGCGGTCACCTCATAAATGGTGGATACTTGTTGCAGCAGCAATAGGTATTATCCTGTCGTGGGGTAAAAATTTTGATGCTGTCAATTATTTTCTGTTCGACCACCTCCCATACCTGAATAAATTCAGAACGCCATCTATGGCGCTCGTTGTTCCTCAGTTCCTGTTTCCATTGCTTGGCGTATGGGCGATACAAGAAGTGATGGACAGGAAGGACGATCCTAAGATATGGGGGCACATAAAGATCGCCGCTGGTGTCACCGCCGGGTTATGTGTGCTGCTGGGTGTGGGTGGCAGTATGTTTTTCAACTTTACGGGCGGCGAAGACGCGCAGTTACAAAAAGAAATGGTGAAGTTATTAAAAGATGATCGCGCTGCATTGGCTATGTCCAGCGGGTTAAAGAGCGCGGCATTTATATTGTTGTCAGCGGGGCTTTTGTGGGCATTTATAAAAAATAAAATAAAGCCTGTTGTGCTTATTGCTGGGCTCGGTGTTATCATCGCAATTGACCTCATTCCTGTAGCCTATGATTATCTCAAAGACAAGAATTATGTAGATGCAGCTGATTATGAAAATTATTTTGCACCACGTGATGTAGATAAGCAGATACTAAAAGACCCGGACCCTTACTATCGCGTTTTAGACCTGACAAACGAGCACGGAGACGTATATAACAATGCGTGGCAGGCATATTTTCATAAGTGTATTGGTGGTTATCACCCCGCAAAAATGGAAGTGTACCAGGATCTTATAGATAGGCAAATGAGCAGGGGATATAACGGGCAGGTACTGAACATGCTAAACGCAAAGTATATAATCATCGGAAGGAAAGGAGGGCAGGCTGGCGTAATTCCTAATCCAATGGCATGTGGCAATGCATGGTTTGTTGACGAGATCAAATGGGCTGCCACAGCAGATGAAGAGATGGCTGGGCTTAACGCACCGGGTATTGGGGATACTGCCATTGTACCTAATGCTTTCGATCCTAAAAAGACTGCAGTGATGCGCGCTGCCTTTAAGAATACTATCGGCAATTATACTTTTGGCAAAGACAGCGCTGCTTATGTGAAACTGACCAAATATGGGTTGGACGATTTAATTTTTGCATCAAAGAACAGTAAGCCGGGATTGGCAGTATTCTCAGATATGTACTATGATAAAGGATGGAAAGCATACGTTGACGGAAAGGAAACACCGATCGTGAAAGCAGATTATGTATTGCGCGCCATAATGATACCTGAGGGAAATCATACTATAGAATTCCACTTCCATCCGGCAAGCTATTACAATGGTCAGAAGGTTTCATTGGTAAGCAGCATACTCGTAATATTATTGTGCCTCGGTGCTTTTTACCCAATACTAAAAAAAGGAAAAACTGAAAGCGTATGAGCAACCCGGTAGTGAGTGGCCTTAAGTCCGTTTTTGGATTGAGAAAGGAAATGAGCTTTAGCTTTTATGTAAGGGATTTTATTTTCAGAAAAATACTGCGCAACAATGCCAGGGTAAAATGGGCTATACACCATACGACTACTATTCACAACCCGCAAAATATAACCCGGGGTAAAGGTGTCTATCCCGGCGACTCCGCGGGCATATATATCAATGCGAAGAACGGTATCATTTTTGGGGATTACAGCAATATTGCGCCTAATGTAGGTATCATATCAGCTAATCACGATTTTATCAATAACGACCTTCACCTGCCTGACCCTCCTATTGAGATCGGCAGGTATGTTTGGGTGGCAATGGGGGCTATTATATTGCCGGGAGTGAAGCTGGGTGATTTTACTACAGTTGGCGCGGGCGCAATAGTGACAAAAAGCTTTCCGGAAGGGTATTGCGTAATTGCGGGTAACCCGGCAAAAGTCATAAAATACCTAAACAAGGAAGAATGTGATGCCTTTGCAAAAACTAAGAGTTAACAGCTTATTTAGTAATTCTTTTTTCATCTTTACCATCAGGTTTTTTCCTTCCATGGCGAACCTGCTGGTGTTATTATACTATTCACGCCACCTCGATAAGCCAACCTACGGCACTTATCAAAATTTCTGGATACAATTATCTTTCCTGTACCCGTTAGCCTGTTTCGGTATTCATGCTATTATTCCCACTTATTCTGTTTCCACCGTATTAAAACTGGCAAAGGGGATAGGGAAAATGCAATACTTGTTATATAGCGGATGGTTGCTGGCACTGAGTACTCTATTTGCATGGCTACAACTATCCCTTGGTGTTGGTTTTCTTATGCCGTTTATATTCATGCTTACTTTTTCCGTAGGTATTATTTTTGAATCTTTTCTTATTGTCTCCAAAAACTTTAAAACACTATCGTCTGTTAATATTATCTATGCAGTAACCTACCTGTATATCCATAAGTATGTGCTCGACAATGGTTTTTCTTTTAATAATTTATTCACTTATTTACTTGCACTTAATCTTATCAGGATGCTTATTTCAGCATTGGTCATTGGCATAAATATTAAAAGGCATAAGGACGAAGGGCATGAGGAGTTCAGGACCGTTTCGGAAATGCGTAAGCTATGGATACACCTGGGTCTCTACGACGTGCTGCAAACTTTCTCCAACTGGATAGATAAATTCTTGGTGTCCATTTTATTGACATCATCCCTGTCGGCAATATACTTTAATGGTACACAGAATATTCCGTTCTTGCCATTGATACTCAGCGCGGCTGGTAGTTCTGTCTTAATGCAGATGACCAAAGTAAAAGAAGCTGATGAGCGTGCATCACTCTTGCAGTTAATGAACCGGTCAACAAGGTTTCTTTCCAATATTGTTTTCCCATTGTTTTTCTTTCTTATTTTTTTCAGGTACGAGTTGTTTAATATCCTGCTGCCAGGGTATGCTGCAGCTGTTCCCATCTTCTTCATCTCCCTGTTTATGCTTCCCTTCAGGGCATATAGTTTTATTACTGTATTCCAGAAGTTGCACCAGGGCCATATCAGTAATATTGGTGCGACTGGTGAGTTGATTCTTGCGTGTTCGTTGATGTATCCGCTTTACTTGTGGTTGGGATTACCAGGCGTCATGCTGAGCTTTATTATTTCCAGTTATAGCCAGGGAGTCTACTATTTTTATCACATGAGCCGGTTGCTGAACACAAAAGCATACAATCTGGTGCCCGTTGCTAATCTTACCATTAAGATCATTATTTACGGTCTGTTATTTTTCATTACGCACTTTGTCGTAACTTCATTTTTAGGTGAACGCACGGGGCTGATTATTGGAATAGTATTAACGGCTGCAACGATCATCATTTCTATGTTTATAGATATAATATCTGCTAAAAATGTCAACGCAACACAGGCAACGGCTTAAAGACATTGATAATACCGGCTTTGGCCCCAACAGCAGTATAGAAGGTGGCAGGCTGGTCAACGCCGATGGCTCTACAAACCTTCGCAAAAGAGGTATTCCTTTTTGGGAACGCATCAGCGTATACCATACACTGCTGCGCATGAGGCAAAGCCATTTTTTTATTTTTATTTTGACGCTGTATACCTCTGTCAATTTATTATTTGCTGCCCTTTACTTTATAACGGGTGTTGAGCATCTTTCCGGGGCCGATAATGCACATTCTTTTTTCGACAGGTTCATGGAGGCATTCTTTTTTAGCTCCCAGACGCTTACAACCGTTGGTTACGGAAAAGTTGCCCCTTCCGGCATGATGACCAATAGTATTGCGTCTATCGAGTCCTTAGTAGGCATTCTCATTTTTGCGGTCATGACCGGCCTGATCTATGGGCGGTTCTCGCGCCCCCGCGCCTACCTTCTCTT
>Ga0207079_1081_pt1 | contig 16230 bp, 13 predicted proteins | sample Alteio_BWMinHeat_61_FD_153525 | JGI IMG/M metagenome (GOLD analysis project Ga0207079, IMG submission 153525) | Enriched cells from forest soil in Barre Woods Harvard Forest LTER site, Petersham, Massachusetts, United States -... | ecosystem: Environmental > Terrestrial > Soil > Temperate forest >...
GGTAGACCTAATCAAATACCCCATGGCAGGAGGCACTTCGCATGAGGTGACACTCTGCGTGTATGACGCTGCCAGCGGTAAGACCGTGACCATGCAGACGGGCACTACCAATAAAGATCATTACCTGACCTGTGTGACCTGGAGCCCCGACGAAAAATATATTTACATAGCTATCCTCAACAGGGACCAGAACCACCTGTGGCTGAATAAATACAATTCAAGGACAGGGGAGAAGATAAGGACACTATTTGAAGAAACGAACAGGAAATATGTGCACCCGACACATTCGCTCTATTTTATTCCCGGTAAGGATAACGAATTTGTATGGTGGAGCGAGCGTGATGGTTATGAGCATCTTTACCTGTATAATACAGATGGTAAGCTGGTGCGGCAGCTAACACATGGCGAATGGGTAGTCAATGAGATAGCGGGCTATAATCAAGAGATTAATGCGCTGATCATAACTGCTTCAAAAGAATCGCCGCTGGAGAAACATATATACACCGTGAATGTTGGCACTGGAAAATTAAAAAGGGTAGACAAGGGTGCCGGTATGCATAGCGCTATGTGCGATGATGCGGGTAAGTATATTTATGACGTCTACAATGGCCCGGGTGTTCCCAGGAATACGGTTATATGGTCGGTTGATGGGTCACTCACAGATGAACTACTCAGATCACCAGACCCGCTTGCAGATCATGACCGCCCTGAAATAAAAAATGTGACGATAACTGCTGCCGATGGTATTACGCCGTTGTACGGAAAGCTGATATTACCGACAAATTTTGACAAGCATAAAAAATACCCTGTGATCGTGTACCTATACAATGGCCCTAATGTGCAGCTGATACATAATTCGTTCCCGGAGAGTGGCAACCTGTGGTATGAATATATGGCGCAGCACGGCTACGTTGTTTTTACAATGGATGGCAGGGGTAGCTGGAACAGGGGAATTGATTTTGAACAAGCCACATTCCGCAGGCTGGGAGACATAGAAATGAAAGACCAGCTGAAGGGTGTGGCATACCTGAAATCATTGCCTTATATAGATTCAACACGAATGGGTGTGCATGGCTGGAGCTATGGCGGGTTTATGACCACCTCACTGATGCTGAAGTACCCCGGTGTATTCAAATGTGCAGTAGCGGGCGGGCCTGTGATGGATTGGAAAATGTATGAGGTAATGTATACCGAACGGTATATGGACCGGCCACAGGATAACCCGGAGGGCTATGAAAACGCTAACCTGCTGAGCAAAGTAAAAAGCCTGAAAGGGGAGCTATTGCTCATACATGGGACGCAGGATAATGTAGTAGTGTGGCAGCACAGTATAGACTTCCTGAAAAAATGCGTGGATGAAAATGTGCAGGTTGACTATTTTGTGTACCCCGGCTATGAGCATAATGTGCGGGGCAAAGACAGAGTACACCTGATGCAGAAGATCAGTGATTACTTTGATGAGTATTTGAAACCATAAAGCAAGTCAACATCATGCGCAGCTTAATAATTATATTTTTTATGCTGGCGTTTTATCAAGATACGTTTTCTCATGGCAATCCTGATAAACCCTTGACCGATTCATTGTTGCCTTTCTATTTGACATATACATATGGTTATATCGTTCATTTTGTAAGTGAATTAAAGATTTACAAAGAAAATAATAAGTGGTATGCAACTTATGTCGAGCCCAAATTTTATGTGGCTGGAGCAGTCGATGGCGATTGGACAGTAGATCTAGACAGCAATAAAATTCGCGAATGCTTAAAATTTATAAATAAAGCAAAGACACTGCCCAGGACCTGTGAAGAATCTACCAGCTCAATTCACGAATATACAATTGCACTGGGCAATGATACAATTAAGATAGCAGGTGAATGCGAGTGGGGCAATTCAAATTTCTATGGTTTTAGCACAACACTTTTTAAAGAGCGATTTACAGAGTTGGAAATGAAAAGATTGGCTTTGATTGAAAGCTTAAATCAACAACTACGAGGTAGATGGTATTTCGCTCCTCTCAAAAACAAACTTAATGAATGGGACTCTGTCGTATTGACAAAATCAAATGATCATAATTCCGAGTGTTTTTGGGAATTTGGAAATGACAGCTCGTTCAAAAGTTCTTGCAATAGCATTCTTGACTATACTTATTCTAGCAAGTATCGATGGGGAGTGGAGGAACAAGATACTTTTTTAAATATCCGAATGGGTATCAAAATTAAAAATGGGGAAGACGCAATTGGCAATCACGGTGCTACGTTCATAGTTAAAACGCTAAATGGAGGAGAACTAAAACTAATTTACTTAAGTGACTAGTCTTTTGTAGGGAGAATGAATAATGTTATTATTGCCCCATCGTCTTTTTCAATGCAGAGAAATCAATAGGTATGCTGACGCCGTCTGCGGGGGTGTCGATTTTATTTCTTATATCTGCTGTAATGATCAGCGTGCCTTTTTCGAGGTAATTGTCTTTGCCGTATATGCGCAGGATCATTTTGGCTAATTCGTCTGCCTTTTTGTTTTTAACATCATCGCTGGCTTTATAAAACGTAGCATCACCCACCACTATATGCATATTGGTCTTGTTGTCGTCTACTTTTATTTTTAATGCCTGCCAGGTAGGCAGTACATTGACAAGGCTATCCTGTATTACCCTTGTTTTCCCATCATTTTCTGCATCGTCGCAGGAATTCATACTTGCTATTATGGCCAGCGCCGCCCAAAAGGTAAGTAATCGTTTCATAAAAAGTCGTTGTAGATGTCCCACACCTTTGAGGTGTGGGACATCTGTGTTATGTAAAAATAAGAATAAAATGAAACTATTTTATGCCCAATATGTCTTTCATGGAGAAAATACCTTTTTTTCCTGCAATATACTCCGCAGCCAGCACCGCGCCAAGCGCAAAGCCATCCCGGCTGTGAGCGGTGTGGATAATGTCTATATCGTCAATTGATGAGGAGTAAGTGATCTTGTGGGTGCCGGGCACGTTTTCAATGCGATGGGCTATAATAGGAATCGCATCCTTTTCATTAGCATCACTTAACAGCCATCTTTTTTTATTTCCAATGTTTTGAATGATCTGCTCTGCAAGTGTAATTGCTGTGCCGCTTGGTGCATCTTTTTTTTGTGTATGGTGGGTCTCTTCTATTGAGGGGGTATACTCAGTATGCCCGTTCATTAAAGAAGCAAGCGATTTATTGATCTCGAAAAATATATTTACGCCAATACTGAAATTAGATGCATGAAGGAAGGCAACATTATTTTTGTTTGCTGCAGCTTCGGCTTCGGGTAGCTGTTCGTTCCATCCTGTAGTGCCGCATACAGTGGAAAGTCCGGAGGAAAGGCATTGCAATACATTCTCTTTTGCAGCAGCAGGATTGGTGAATTCTATGGCCACGTCAGCCTGTTTGAGGTGAGTGGCATCCATTTCGTGCTTATTGGCAGAGGATATGCGCAATACGACATTATGGCCGCGTTTTACAGCTATTTGTTCTATGGCATGGCCCATTTTGCCATAACCGATCAGTGCAATGTTCATTTAAGTTAAAAGTCAAAAGTTAGAACCCAAAAGTAGGTGAAAATTGCGGATTACCTTGTAGAGACGGGATGCTCCCGTCTCAATCTTTTTAATGTATTTCGTATATGGACACGGGAGCATCCCGTCTCTACGTAACGCCGGATAGATTTTTTGCAGCGATCCATCCGCTGCTCCAGGCGTGCTGGAAGTTGTAGCCGCCGGTAATGCCATCGGCGTCAAGTATTTCACCGGCAAAATATAAGCCTGATAATTTTCGGCTTTGCATGGTTTGCGGGTCTATTTCATCAAGGGTTATCCCGCCACAGGTCACGAACTCTTCTTTAAATGTTGTTTTGCCTTTTACGTTATATACATCCTGCAAAAGATGTGCTGTTAATTTATTTTGTGAGGCTGCGGGTAATTCTCCCCACCTGGTACTTTCGTTTATGCCGCATTGCTGTAACAGGTATTCCCATAGCCTGCGGGGAAGGTTGAACGGGTTTTTATGTTGCACAAATTGCTTGCCTTGTTCTTTTCGCAATTGTACAATTGTGTCGCGTAGTTCCCCGTCTGTAATATTGCCCAGCCAGTTAACTACTATCTGGAAATCATAATGACGTTCTGCAAGTTCGCGGGCAGCGACTGCTGACGTTTTCAGTATCGCCGGGCCGCTCATGCCCCAGTGGGTTATGAGCAAAGCGCCTTCGTGCACAATCTTAGTGCCTGCTATTTTTACCCGAACATCCGGAACACTTACGCCCATTAATTCTGTAATGGGGTGTTTAGGTATATTGAACGTGAAGAGTGAAGGCACGGGTGACTGAATGGTATGCCCTAAGGTTTCTAACCATTTGTACTGTTCGGCCTTAGGAAAACCACCCGTGGTAATTAGTATTTTGTCAGCCTCATAGGTGGAGCCATCTGCGAAAGAAAGCTCCCACCCCCCCAAGGGGACTTTTCCCTCAGAGCCTGTTAACGGTATCTTTTCTATTGTTGTTACCGATTTATGATGGTATACCTGCACTTTATGGTGCATCATCTCCTGCCAGATACAGTCTATTATTGTTTGTGAATTATCGGTGACCGGGAACATACGGCCGTCAGGCTCTGTCTTTAATTTCACACCTTTTTGCTCAAACCAGTTTATGGTTTGCTGCGGGCCGAACTGGTACAGGGTTTTTCTTAAAAGCTGCCTACCTCTCGGGTAACGTGTGAGCAGTTCGGGTATATCAAAGCATTCATGGGTTACATTGCACCTGCCACCGCCGGATACTTTTATTTTTTGCATGACTTTACCGGTTTTCTCAAATACGGCTACCTCCACACCATCCCGGTAAGGAATATTAGCGGCAGCAAAACATCCGGCAGCACCCGCACCGATAATGGCTACCTTCATTCGTTAGCATTTTTCGCTGTATGAAACATCTTTTCGAGCATTTCAAATAGTTCAGGGTGGTGTTCTTTTAATTCACCAGGCCGTTCAAAGAAATATTCTGACACAACTGCAAAGAATTCTGCATCATTTGTGGCGCCATACAGGTTTATATCAGACCTGCCGTGCTCTTTCATTTCTTTAATGGTTTCATGCATCCTTGCTACCCAGGGAACAATATACGGATGTGCCAGTAAATACTCCGGGATGCCATCGGTAGCACCATCGGCCTTGTCTATGAGATGGGCAAACTCGTGGATCACTGTATTTTGTCCATCCGTAGGATTTTTGAACGATGCACGCAATGAAGGTTGGGATAGGATCATTTCGCGGTGCAACACGCCATCGCCTATCATACCCAACACATTCCGTTCGCCGCCTTCGGTGTTATATTCACGGTTGAATGTATCTTTATAAAGCAGCACTTCGGCGAGGTTGTTATACTTCCAGTCTGGAAAAGCGAAAATAGGGATGATGGCACCGGCAGCAACCAATACGCGGTCTGTATCATTTATTTTTGTGTCAACGCCTCTCACCGCGATATTTGTAAGAAAGTCTCTAACCCGTTTTTCAAAAAGAAGCTTATCGTTTTTATCGAGGCTGTTATAAAAAGCTACATTGCCTGCCAGCAGTTGTGATGTATTAACCGGCACTATATAATTACTTTTGTTTGTACGGAATGCTCTGCGGAAAACAATAATTGCAGCGACAATGATAATAATGCTGATGGCTAATCCTACATTCATGATGGCAAATGTATGGATAGTCAGAGAGTTTTAAGGCCCGGTATTATTATTCCTTCACTTGTGCCTCTACCACAGACAATGCAATAATGTTTACGATCTGCCGCACTGAGCTGCCCAATTGCAGTACATATACCGGTTTGCGCAGGCCAAGTAATATAGGCCCAACTGCTTCTGCGCCGCCTACTTCCTGCAGGAGGTGGTAGGCTATATTTCCTGCGGCAAGGTTAGGGAATATGAGCACATTGGGTGACTCATTTACCAATGCACAGAAAGGATAGTTTTCTTTCAGCAGGTCTTTATTAAAAGCTACACCAGCCTGCACCTCGCCATCTACTACCAGGTCGGGGCGTTTTTGTTTTATACGCTCTACGGCATTGCGAACCGACGTTGCCTCCGGTGAGGGGTTGCTGCCGAAATTGGAGTAAGACAGCATAGCTACTCTCGGCTTAATATTGAAACTGGCGATCACATCGGCGGTTTGGAGCGTTATGTCTACGAGTTCATCTTCTGTGGGATTGAAGTTGAGTGTAGTATCAGCAAAGAAAAGCGGCCCCTTTTTCGTGAGCATGATATACATGCCGGCCACGCGCCTGGTCCCTTCAGACATACCTATTATTTCTAAAGATGGCCTGATGGTATCTAAGTATTTGCGGGTAAGCCCGGAGATCATAGCATCAGCATCTCCGTTATTGACCATCATGCAACCATAGAAGTTGCGTTCGCGCATAACTTTCTTCGCTTCATAAAGGTTGTACCCCCTGCGCTGGCGTTTTTCAAAAAATGCCTCGCCATAATCGTTGCGTTTCTTTTCTGCGTTTTCGCTTTTAGGGTTTATTATTTCCACATCATCCAGGTGGAGGTTGTTTTCCGCTATCAGGGCATTTATTTTATCTGCATTGCCAAGCAATATCGGAATAGCAATGCCTTCATCCTTAGCTATCTGTGCGGCTTTAAGTATTTTAATATTTTCCGCTTCGGCGAAAACCACCCGTTTGGGTTTTTGTTTTGCTTTGTTGATGATAAACCTGAGCAGGTTATCGTCGCTGCCAAGGCGACGCTGCAATTCTGATTCATAAGCATCCCAGTCTGTGATCACTTTTTTTGCAACACCGCTTTCTATGGCCGCTTTTGCAACCGCGATAGACACGCGCACCAATAGCCTCGGATCGAGTGGTTTGGGTATGATATACGTGGGCCCATAATTAAGGATAGCATTATTATAAGCAACATTTACTATGTCGGGTACAGGTTCTTTGGCCAGCCCTGCCAGTGCCTTTACTGCTGCCAGTTTCATTTCTTCGTTGATACCACTGGCCCGGACGTCGAGTGCACCCCGGAAAATATACGGGAAGCCCAATACATTATTTACCTGGTTGGGGTAGTCGCTGCGGCCTGTAGCCATGATCACATCCGGGCGGGCAGCAATAGCGTCGTCATATGTTATTTCCGGGTTCGGGTTTGCAAGGGCAAACACAATTGGTTTTTTTGCCATGCCTCTCACCATATCCTGCGATACAACATTTGCCTTTGAGAGGCCTATGAAAACATCTGCGCCCTCCATAGCCTTTTGCAGGTCTACCGGCTCCATGTCTTTCACAAACTGTTGTTTGTATTCATCGAGGTCTTTGCGGCTTTTTACCAGTAACCCCTTGCTGTCGAACATGTAAATATTTTCAACATTTGCGCCAAGGGCAAGGTATATCCTGCAACAGGATATCGCGGATGCCCCGGCGCCACTCACCACTATTTTTACGTTGGCGATCTTTTTCTTCACAATATCCAATGCATTCAACAGGGCGGCGCCACTAATAATAGCTGTGCCATGCTGGTCGTCATGCATAATGGGTATGCTTAGTATTTTTTTCAGCCTTTTTTCTATTTCAAAGCACTCAGGGGCTTTTATATCTTCCAGGTTTATACCTCCGAAAGTAGGTTCCAGTGTTTTGACCACATTTACAAACTCATCTATATCTTTTGTATTCAATTCAATATCAAACACGTCTATATCGGCATATATCTTGAACAGCAGTCCCTTACCTTCCATCACAGGCTTGGCTGCCCCGGGGCCTATATCTCCCAAACCTAACACAGCCGTTCCATTTGTAATCACTGCCACCAGGTTGCCTTTTGCGGTATATTTATAAACGTCTTCAGGATTAGCGAAGATTTCCATACAAGGCTCTGCCACGCCCGGGGAATACGCGAGTGCAAGGTCGCGCTGTGTTTTAGTTTCTTTAGATGGGATTACTTCTATTTTCCCCGGCCTTCCTTTTGAGTGATATTCCAGTGCATCTTCTTTCCTGATCAGTTGTGCCATTTGTACTTTTTCTTATTTAAGGCAACCAAGGTACGAATTTGACTATGAAATTTACCTGTTTCAGCTCAGGTATAATTATAGAGTTGCTTAAAAAAATTAATGCAAAAATAATTTTGTATAAATAAATAAATTATATACAAATTGATCTTCCAATTAGGTATAATTAGCTTGGAATGATTAAATTTGCTGCCTTGATCTTATAGAAATAAATACGTCCCGAACAGAAAGGTTGTTTTTAAACGTTACTTTGGATGGTATTTTCCATAAAGACAAGTTAAAATAAATAAAATAATTAATATGAAAAAAGTCCTTTACTTATCCAGCCTAATGGCATTTTGTTTTACCTTATGTTCGGTAGTCGCAACTGCTTTACCCATTACTCTGGTACATATCACCATGAGCCCACGCGATACTACGGTCTGTTCTGGGACGCATCCTATTTTCACGGCAGCTGCTATTGATACTACCGGGGGAATAACAACAACCGTTTCTTATTTGTGGCAAGTATCCACAGATGGCGGCACAACATGGTCTTATGCAAGTGATACTACCATCTATTCAGGTGACAGCACAGCCACGCTCACTGTGTCAGCAAATGTATTGATGAACGGCTATAAGTACAGGTGTCGTGCTTCAGATAGTAATGGCACCTCTTACACTTCATCTGCAATACTTACAGATATTGGTATTGCTCCGGGTACTATTTCGGGGCCATCAATTGTTTGTAAGACATCTTCTATTACACTGTTTGATTCAGTGACCGGCGGCAAATGGCACAGTAACAATACGGCAATAGCTACTATTGGCTCAGGTACGGGTGTTGTTACAGGTCTTCTACCCGGTTATGATACAGTAACCTATACAGACACCAATATATGTGGCATGGGAGTAACTTCCGCCGTGATAAGGGTTGATACTGTTGTAACTGCAAAGCCTATATCAGGTCCATCCGCTACATGCGTGGCCCACTATATAACTTTAACTAACCCAAATGTTTTAGGTACATGGTCATGGAGCACCAGTAATGGAAGAGCTACTATCACACATGCCGGGTTATTGTCAGGTGTATCACATGGCCTGGACACTGCATTTTATGTATTTACAAATGCTTGTAATACGGTTACGTCTTCATTTGTTGTAACGGTCGATACCGTTTTAAACGCAGGTACCATTTCAGGAGCTACTAATTTATGCGCAGGATCATGGACTCACCTGACAGAAAGTGTTTCCGGAGGTACCTGGTTTAGCAGTAGTTCAGCTATAGCAGTTGTTGATGGTTCAGGTAATGTAACCGGCGTAGGACAGGGTGCTGTAACTATATCTTATTATTTATCTAACGCATGTGGTGCAAGCACAGCAACACACAGTATGCTGCTGTCCCGCTCCGCAAGTAATATCACCGGTAGCGATAGCGTAGGTGTCGGGCTTAGCAAAACTTTAGCGGATACAGTGTTGGGTGGAACATGGACAACAAATGATACGTCTATTGCAACAATAATAGATACCTCCGGTATTGTTACCGGCGTAGCTGTAGGAACAACTACGATCACTTATACAGTTACCAATTTTTGCGGCACGAGCTACGCTGTAATGACTTTGAACGTTGGTAATCACCCGGATCCCGGTACAATTACGGGTCCAACATCCGTATGCCTGGGAACCACCATCACATTATCCAGTAGTGTCTCCGGGGGGACATGGAGCAGTAGCAGCGATACTAATGCTACAGTGAGCAGCGGGGGTGTGGTTTCCGGTTTAACTGTGGATTCAGGAACGGCTATGACACCGGTAACTATTTCTTATACTGTTCATACCGGCTTTGGCGATTCAACAACTACGGTCATTGTTAATGTGCTCCATACACCGATAATTTCTATTACCGGGCCTCCTGCCTTTGCGCTTGGCCAGAACTACCAGATCAGGGCTGTTCCACCGGATGGCACCTGGTCTCATACAAACAACACTATAGGAACTTTCCTCCTGGTTTATGACTCATCAGCATTTAGCATTCCTTATGCAACTTTTCTTTCCTATATAATGACCGGTCAGGGCACCGATGTATTGCATTATCATGCGACTAATGCATGCGGCAGTGCAGATAGTTCTCTTACAGCAACTATTCATGGTGTTAAAGTTAATACTGTGAATAGCGCGGTATCTGCATTAAACATATATCCGAATCCAACCCAAGGTGAATTTTCAATAAACGTTTCTACTAATACAAACGAACAGGCGGTTGTAACCATTACTAATATGGTGGGCGAGAAGGTATCAGAATTAACAATACCTACCAATAAGCTGGTTGATGTAAAACTTGATCAGCCGGCAGGAATTTACCTTATTTCTGCAACAACCGTTTCCGGCAATAACTATACAGCGAAAATTTCAGTCGCTAAATAGGTTACTATAATTTATCTTGAAAAGGGGCTGGCAATTTGCCGCCCCTTTCTTTTTTAAAATTTTAAGAGATATTAAACGTTATAATGATCATGATCATAAACAATTAACTGATTAAATTCTATTTTTGTGCAACAAATTTTAAAAACAACTACACATGAGTTTCATTACAGATATTGTAGCGCGCCAGATATTGGATAGCCGGGGTAATCCAACAGTAGAAGTAGATATACAAACAAGCGATGGCTATATGGGGCGTGCTGCTGTGCCCAGCGGGGCAAGCACCGGCAAGCATGAGGCGGCTGAACTTAGGGATGGCGATAAGAAAAAATACCATTTCCACAAAAGCGATGGCAAGAAAATGACCAGCGATGAACTCGTGGAATATTGGGTGAAGTGGTGTAAGAAATACCCGATAGTAAGTATTGAAGACGGAATGGCTGAGGATGACTGGAAAGGTTGGAAAAAGCTTACGGAAGCACTCGGTAATAAAGTGCAACTGGTAGGGGACGACCTGTTTGTGACCAATGTTACCAGGCTGGAAAAAGGTATTAAAGAAAATATTGCCAATGGACTGTTGGTAAAAGTAAACCAGATAGGTACGCTCAGTGAAACCATTGATGCAGTAACCATGGCACAGCACAACAGTTATAATACTATCATGAGCCACCGCAGCGGGGAAACCGAAGATGCCACCATAGCTGACCTTGCTGTTGCGCTGAATTGCGGGCAGATAAAGACAGGTTCAGCCAGCCGCAGTGACCGTATGGCAAAGTATAACCAGCTGTTAAGGATAGAAGGGGAGCTTGGGGCTAATGCCTTCTATCCCGGAAAGATGTTAAAATTTGGAAAATAGGGGTTAGCAGCTTTCGGTGTGAATATGTTGATAAGTGCTTGAACGCTCCATAGGGTATTTTACGTAATTTTAGGTGTATGAAAAAGATATTGCGGATAGTATCCAATAAATATTTGATCACAGGGGCGGCCTTTATTGTCTGGACCGTATACTTTGACCAAAATGACTGGGTGAGCCTGCAACAACGGCAAAAAGAACTGAATGGCGTTAAGGATAACATTACCTACCTCAATACGGAGATAGCGCGGATGAATAGTGAGCGAAATGCACTGCTCACTGACCCTGTGATGCTGGAAAAATACGCGCGGGAAAATTATAAGATGAAGCATACAGGGGAAGATGTATATGTGATCGATGATGGTACAGCGGCAAAATAAAAATAAGTAAGCATAAGAGCCATAGGTTAATTGATTATTAAACCATCTTTCGGGGTGGTTTAGTTTTTATAGCCCGGCTAAGGCATTTGATATTATTTTCTTATCAGACGATAGGAAATAAATTGGTGATATTTGAATTCCATTAGTGGTTTATTTGGTGAATAGTACCCAACTTTGGTATATAATTTTACTTTGGGATTTGAATGGTTACAATAATTTCCGGCACTAACCGTGCCGACAGCATGACGATCAGGATCGCCAACATTTATTATAAGCGGTTGTCTGCACTGGCAGATAATGTGCATCTGTTGTCTTTGGAACACAAAAAGATATGGGAGCGCGGTGCTGAAATGCTGGAACTGGAAAAGGAATACCTTATCCCCGCACAAAAATTTGTATTCATCATGCCGGAATATAATGCCAGTTTCCCGGGCATATTAAAGCTGATGCTGGACAACAGTGATGTGAAAAAATGCTGGTGGTATAAAAAAGCAATACTTGTGGGGCTTTCTGACGGGCGCGCGGGTAACCTGCGTGGGCTGGAGCATATGACAGCTATACTGCACTATTTGAAAGTGAATGTTATGTACAACAAACTGTTGCTATCGAAGATCAATGAAGAAGTGAATAAGGATGGCGATGTATTAAAGCCCGAAACTGATAAAGCAATAGACTTGCAAATACAAGAGTTTTTGAAATTTTAAAGAGTAAAGTATGTGGTTAAGATTATTTATTGTCCTTGGTATCATCGGCATTGCTGAATATTATAGCTTTATTGTTGTGCGTTCTTCTGTCCGCAATATGCCTTCAGTATGGCGCATTACGCTTATCTCTTTTTACTTGTTCTGTACTACCATAAGCTGGCTTGGCCTGATTCTTTTTCGCCAGATCAACTGGGCGGCCGTTCCGCACTTGCTGCGCAATGTATACATAGCGTTTGTTTTAGGATTTGTGGTTGGTAAGATACTGGTGATGCTGGTAATGGTCATAGACGACATTCGCAGGCTGGTGACATGGCTGGTTACGGCGCTTGCATATGGAAATGCAGCAGGACAAGGCACCGATTCAACAGGGGGTATTGAGCGGTCTTTATTCCTGAAGCAAACGGCATTAGTGCTTGGCGGCCTTTCATTACTCGGGTTTACCTTTGGCATCAGTAACAGGTATAGCTACCGTGTGCGGAAGCTAAAGCTGAAATTTGCTTCATTGCCTGAGGCGTTCAAAGGGTTGAAGATCGTGCAGGTATCAGATATACATACCGGCAGCTTTGACAATCATAGCGCCGTAGCACACGGTATACAAAGAGTGCTGGACCAGAATGCCGACATTATTTTGTTTACAGGTGACCTGGTTAATAATCATGCTGAAGAAGTCGATGCAAAGTACCAGGAAATATTTTCAAGGTTAAAAGCACCGATGGGGGTGTATTCCACACTCGGCAACCATGACTATGGCGATTATGTACATTGGCCATCCAAAGATGCAAAAGCAGAGAACCTGGAAAGACTGAAAGGCATACACGCATCTATGGGCTGGCGACTGATGATGAATGAGCACATAGTGCTGGAGCGCGGCAATGACAAAATAGCGCTCATAGGCATAGAGAACTGGAGCGCGAAAGCAAACTTTACCCGGTATGGAGATATGCATAAGGCTTATGCAGGGCTGAAAGAAAAAAACATTCCGTTTAAGATATTACTCTCTCACGATCCTTCCCACTGGCATGCACAGGTGGTGCCTGAGTTCAGCGATGTTCAGTTAACACTCAGTGGGCATACACATGGTATGCAGTTTGGCATAGACAGCAAGTGGTTCAAGTGGAGCCCGGTGCAATATATGTACAACGAATGGGCCGGGCTATACACGACAGGAGAGCAGAACCTCTATGTGAACAGGGGGTTTGGTTTTCTCGGTTATCCCGGCAGGCTCGGTGTTATGCCGGAGATCACTGTGTTTGAACTGGTGTAATTCTTTTTTCTGATTTTTTATGGAATAATACGTCTGTCGCATCTTATTAGAAACATGATGCTATGGCTGAATTAAATATACCGCAGAAGCGCGGAAAAAGAAAAGTACATACTCCCCGTATTGATTTGACGCCAATGGTTGACCTTGGTTTCCTGCTTATTACTTTTTTCATGTACACGACAGTGCTGGCAAAGCCCAACACTATTGATATTAATATGCCATCAAACGAAAAAACTGATGAACACCTGATTCCGGCAGAAAGTACCATCACATTAATACCTGTAAAAGGCCACATGGTGGTGTATTACGAAGGTATTTTAGAAAATAAAGGCCAGCTAAAGGAATGCTTTGTAGACAATATTCGCGACGTGCTTTTAAGGAAGAAAAAGCAGGTTATTGCATTGCCTGCAAATTATTCGCGTGCTGCACACAAGTTATTTGTGCTCATTAAACCCGATGATGGCTGTAAGTATGGCGATATGGTGCAACTGCTCGATGAAATGAATATTACCGGTGTTCCCAACTATACACTTATGGATATTTCCCTTGAAGAAAAAGAACTGATTGAAAATTTTTTTTGAATTGATTATGGAAAATCATTTCCGTTGCTTCTTATCAATAAACAAACTATTATGGACACCCAAACACTATTACAAGCCGATTATCTCGACATCATCTTTGATCAGCGCAACAAAAAATATGGCGGCTATGAATTGCGCAAGCATTATACGGAGCGGACAGGAAAGGCATTGGCCTTTTTGTTGTCAGGAGTAGGAATATTGATCTACTTCTCTTTTGTTGTAACAGATCATAGAGCCGTTACGCTCGCTCGTCCCATACCTGCTGATCCGTATGTGCTCACTCATTATGAAAAGCTGCCAGTGCTTCCGCCCAGGTTCGCAAGGCCGGATCCGCCGCCGGTCGATCATGTAAAAACGGTTATGCGCACAACTCCTGTGATCACGGATGATCCTATAAAACCGGAGCAGCAAATGCAGGAAAACAAAACGTTGGCCAACGCACAACCCGGTGCTACGAATAGTGATGGCCTTGATCCTGGTATTGCGCCGGGAAATAATGACCCCGCAGGCACCGGGGTAATAAAACCTGCTGAAACTGACGATAAGCTGCCCAAAATATGGGTTGGGCAGATGCCGCGTTTTATAGGAGATATGAATGGCTATATCAACAGCCATATCCGCTATCCTGATGCTGCCCGTGAGGCAAATATAGAAGGCACTGTTGTTGTAAGGTTTGTGGTTAATGAAGATGGCTCAGTAAGCGACGCGACTGTAGTACGCGGCATAGGTGGCGGATGTGACGAAGAGGCTTTGCGTATGGTAATGAATATGCCTAAATGGGTGCCGGGTAAACAAAACGGCCTTGCGGTAAAAGTGTTCTTTTCGTTGCCTATAAAGTTCGTGCTGAACTGACTACACAAAAATTTGTTTGAGCATCCACCTGTTCCCAATAACAAGTGGATGTTTTTGTATATAACGCCATGTAGGTATTTTGTACTAATTATCCTTTTCAGTAATAAACACTTGCTGTATAGAGAACTTGCAAAAAATTAATTAGGTTTGCACCCTCAAATCAGCCTATGCAACAATCAGTATTAGCGCAAATGCAGCAGATGGGCCACGAGCAGGTTGTATTTTGCAATGACCCACATACCGGCCTTAATGCTATAATAGCTATACATAACACGACACTTGGCCCTTCATTGGGTGGTACGCGTTTATGGAATTATAACAGTCATGAAGAAGCATTGACCGATGCATTACGCCTGAGCCGTGGTATGACTTATAAATCGGCGATTAGCGGGCTAAATCTTGGTGGCGGGAAAGCAGTATTAATAGGTGATGCGGCCAAACTGAAGTCAGAGACATATTGGCGCAGGTACGGAAAATTTGTGAATAGCCTGAATGGTAAATACATTACTGCAGAAGATGTGAACACCTCATCTGCCGATATGGAATACATTGGCATGGAAACACAATTTGTTACCGGCAAGCCTGAATATATGGGTGGCAGCGGAGACCCTTCTCCGCTTACTGCTTATGGTGTTTATGTGGGTATGAAAGCGGCAGCAAAAAAAGCGTGGGGTAACGACAGCCTTTCTGATAAGAAAATATTAGTGCAGGGTGCAGGCAATGTTGGCCAATATCTTGTGGGCTACCTGGTGAAAGAAAGGGCTCATGTATATGTGTGCGATATAAACGAGAGTAAACTGAAAAGTGTCAAACAAAAGCATCCGGAGATAGAAGTAATACCAAACACAAATATTTTCGACCTGGACATGGATATTTATGCGCCATGCGCACTGGGCGCTACGGTGAATACGGAAAGCATCAATAAAATGAAATGCCCCGTAATAGCCGGTGCTGCCAACAACCAGCTTGCTGATGAAAATGTGCATGGGCCTATGCTCAGGGAAAAAGGTATTATTTACGCCCCGGATTTCCTGATCAACGCAGGTGGTATTATAAACATCAGTATAGAACTGGATGGCTACAACCACGAGCGCGCCATGAATACAGTAGGGAAAATATATAACCGCACGCTGGAGATATTCGACATGGCTGAAAAGGAAAATGTACACACCCAGCTTGCCGCTATGCG
>Ga0207079_1079_pt1 | contig 16104 bp, 11 predicted proteins | sample Alteio_BWMinHeat_61_FD_153525 | JGI IMG/M metagenome (GOLD analysis project Ga0207079, IMG submission 153525) | Enriched cells from forest soil in Barre Woods Harvard Forest LTER site, Petersham, Massachusetts, United States -... | ecosystem: Environmental > Terrestrial > Soil > Temperate forest >...
TTGGCTCACTTTGCTCCTCGCCGCCCCTCCTGGAAGGCCAATGATTCACAAACACATGCACGGTATCGCCATTCAATATTCCGAAAACATGCAGCACATAACGGGTTTTTGAATTCGCATTTACACCTGTCAGGTCCACGGTCAGCGGTTCTGATTTAAGTACCCGGAAATATTTAGGGTTGTATAACATAGCCACATTGATACCTCGTGGGTCTGGCCCGTCAAACCATTCATATTTATAGTTACGCCTTGCAATTTCCGGTTGTCGCACTAGGTCATTTAGTACAGTAGTATTCTCCACTTCCGCAAGTCCTATCAAAGCTGGTCCTTCAGTATTGCCCATACTTTGTATTACAGTGGCAATATTATGTAGCTTCTGTTCGTATATTTTCGTCGTGTACCTGTATTTGCCGGCAGGTGTAAATTCCTGGTCTTCTTTTGCAGGATTATGCACGGTATCAAAGAAATTTTCACAATTATAAAAAGCGACAACTACCTCATTTTCACCTGTTTTTTGTCCATTGCTCTTACATTGGGCAAACAGCATTAATACAATAAGAAAAAATATTTTCTCAGTCCGCATGATTTTTATGTTTAGATGAGCAAAGATGACTTTTCTGATCATTTTTTCTCTTACCTTTCACAAAAATAAATAGCTATGCAACAAAACCAAGCATTAATTGCTGAAATCAAAATGGAAGCTGCAAACACCCGCAAAATACTGGAACGCGTCCCCCTGGACAAAACCGACTGGACGCCACACAAGAAATCAATGTCATTGGGTCGCCTGGCAACCCACATTGCAGAAATACCAAGTTGGGTAACCGTAACTTTGGCTAACGATGGACTGGATTTTGCCAAGACACCATATAAAGCCCATGTTGCAACAAGCAATGAAGAACTTGTTTCGATCCTTGACAAAAATATTAATGAGGCAATAGCTACACTGGAAAAAACAACAGACGCCGACTTTAGTAGCATGTGGACACTTCGCAATGGTGAGCAGGTTTTCTTTACACTCCCCAAGGCAGCTGTATTACGCAGTTTTGCGCTCAGCCACAATTACCACCACCGTGCACAACTCGGTGTTTACCTCCGTATGCTCGATGTACCACTTCCCGGGATGTACGGCCCAACTGCTGATGAACGTTGATATTTCAATAGTCCTGATAAAATGAAATGGCTAAAGCTGAAGAGCTTTAGCCATTTCTATAAACCACAAAAAAATAAAATTATTCAACAACCACCCTTCGCACTATTGGCACATAGTTCGCATCAACAAACCTCATCCTGATAAAATACAACCCTTTGCTCAGGCGGGAGGTATTGATCTCATAATTTTCCCTGTTTATACCACTTGCCTGGAATACCATTCTGCCAGTTTGGTCATACATGACAATATCACTCACAGCCTGCGATGAACGCACATGTACCGCTTCATTCGCCGGGTTAGGGAATAAAGATACTTCGGCATTAATATTCACGTTATTAACAGATGCAATACCGGTACAAACAAGGTTATAAAGGAAAATAGTCACCATAGAGTCAACAGTATATAATTTTGCCAAGTCGGTAGACCATGGCACATGGCCATCGCCTGGGAAAAGGTGGCTCATATGGTAGATACCGTTAGCATTATATGCACCTTCTAATTGTCCCAGCCCGCAAAGATTTACTGGAATTGCACCTCCCAAAGGATGACCACAGTTGTAAGGCACAACATTATCTGTGGTCCCCTGGGCGTTTACGGAGGGTTTATCACCCGGCCCAACAAAAGATACCTCGTTTAAACCACCTGCCAGGTTTATAATAGCCTTTGATTTAGTTGTATAGCCGGCATTCCCGCTGTTTCCCTCAAATCCCCCGTTAGCATTCACGGCGGAAACAATATTAGGTGGGCACTCACCCAGGCTGTCTATATAGCCCACATGCATATACAATACTGCACCCGCTGAATTACCTCCGATAAATATATTATTGGTATCTACTTTGTAAGTGTTTGTACCAGTTGCTCTATCCTTTACAAAGAACCTGATGGCAGCCTTGCCATCGCTCATGGCTTTTGCAACCTCATCTATTGCTAGTACAGAATCAAACATATTCGGACCGTATGCTGTTCGATAGTCTATGGATACCGTAATGTACCCGCGTTTTGCAAAACGGATGCATAAAGAATCGATCGTAGGGTCGTCATATCTGTTGCCGTTGTTAGTGATAAAGCTTCCGCCATGCCCAAGTATAATTACCGGCCTGGCTGATAAAGTATCCCCTACTGGTTGGAATATGTTCATCATCTGGCCATACGGCACTGAGTACGTAACAGAGTCTTCAATAACGTTTGGAAATATCTCAGTCAAATAACGCCCTGCCGGACATTGGGCATTTGTTTTCAGGGCTTGCATCATAAAAACGCACAAAACAATTAAGTAAAGTTTTTTCATTGAATACCATTTTTAACGTGAAAAACTTATACAATATAACACTTTCTATGTATCTGCAATATTTTTTGATTATTTTTTTGTGAAGTGTAGCCTTTTTTAGGAATTGATCACATTGGTAAGCTTAGGGTCTTTATTTCTCAGGTCTAACCCTCCTTCAAGCACCGACTTAATATTACCTTCATAGAACGACCAGCCCGTAGAGCAGCCTACATGATAGTCATACTTGCTCTGCTCATCGGTAGGTATGTTGTCCTGCGTTAGTATCATCTCCGTCAAATTATTTTCCACTTGTTTCAGCGATACGGTAACAACCCCTGCTTTCCCGAAAACAAACTGGAACCTATCCTTCCCGTTTGCTTCGTTAACTACCCCATATTCTGTTGTAGTATCCGGGTGGCCGTGCCACAACCATGCGTAGGTATCATCCTTTTGTACAGGGCTATTATCCGCTCTTACCATGCCGTCAGGCATGGTAAACTCAGCTTTTCGCAGAAACCAGCTTTCCAGGCCAGCTCTGGTAGTCCATGCAGCATATACTTTCTCAATAGGTGCGCTAATGTATATTTTTTGGGAGAATTTACTCCAGTCGATCTGTGACATAATATGAAATTTTACATAAATTTAGGTACTATATCCGAAAACTGTACATTTACAGGATTATCTTTATTTTTACCACAAATTTTTATTCAATGAAATACAGTATCCTTGTAGCTTTTGCCCTTTTGGTTTTGATCGGACTGAGCAGTTGCGCGCACCATCAATACCCCGGCAGTTACCATCACGGCAATAATGGCCAGTCGCGCTTTTATTGATCTTGGTTTGGCTGCCGGAATTACAGTATTCCCAGTTTAAATCCAAGCAGCCAGTTTATTCCCGGCATAGGGCGTTGGTCAACAACCTCATACCGTTCATTCCATACATTATTACATTGTCCGGTAAGCTGCAGTGAATGTTTGCTGGCAGTTGTGTTATACATCAACTGTACATTACCCGTCTGGTAAGGTAGGAGATAAGTCGACTCATCTGTTGTTGTAAAGCGGTAGCCTGTATAAGTATGGTTGTAGTTGACGGATATTTTGCTGAAACTAAATCCAACATTTACTTGCCCGTTATACCTGGGCGCATACGGGATCTGCTTGCCAATGCTGCCATCGTTAGGAAAATAACTCGAAACAGTTGTAGCTAATACATAAGCAGTATTCACGCCGGCATGAAATTTCCATTTACCGGTTGTGTAAGTCATATTATTTTCTGTTTCCACTCCCCTGCTATGCACCTCAGCAATATTGTGTGGTGTCCATATAGCGCCGCCCACCCAGTACACCCAGTCATGTATATCGCGCGTAAAAACAGAAAGGTCGTGAAGTATTGTAACACCACCAACCTTGATTTTCACGGTATACCCGGCATCCTCGCTCCAGCCCTGTTCCGGCTTCAGGCCTGTATTACCACCAGGGAAGTAATACAGCTCATTAAGCGTCGGCACACGGTAGGTACGTTGCACATTCCCGCTCACTGACAGCCAGTCTGTTATAGCAAACGAAGCATCCATGCCCGGCAAAAAAATATATCGTTGTGTGCCGGAGTTTTTAGGTTGCTGTGTTATCATTTCTCCTCTTCCATTAACTGCCACATCAAGCCGGTTGTTAAATCGCTTTATATCATAAGCCCCGGCGAGTGCGGCTTTAGTTTGCTGCTTCATCCCATCCGGCTGGTTTAACCACGCAGCCTGCACCGGCATAAATAAAAGCAGTTGCCCGAATTCATGAAGTGTTCTCTTCCACCCCAGTTCCTGGTAATATTGGTACACAATATTGTCTGATCTTATTTCAATGGCATCATCCCGGTAGTTCACTTCATCGCGTACCAGCGATGATTTTACATACCACGTATTATCCACGCTTTGTCTACTCCAATGCAGCAAAGTTCTCAGCGAGCCATCTGTTTGTTTCTTAACCGAGTTCGTTTCAAATAATGCAGGTGGTATTTCCCGGTCATATTGCTGGTACCATACGCATAGGCTGATCACGTTTTGTTCCTTTATTTTATAAGCTGCCTGCACCATTACCGCCGCGCTTTGTAGTTGGCTGTTGGTCATAGCAATCGTCTTTCCGGCACTATTGGTAAACTGGAAATTGTTTCGTGCCGACTGTGCAAAAACATTGGCAGAGAAATACCAGCGTTTACCTGATATACTCCCCTTAAGCCCGCCTGAATATTGGCTGAAACTCCCTGCCCCGCCGCTTAACGATAGTGTCTTCCTGCCGGAATCAAATACCGGCGCATCATGCTCGATAAGCAAAGCACCACCCACATTGCCGCTACCCCATAGCGCCGCTGACCCTCCATAAACAATGTTCACTTTGCTCATGAACAAAACCGGTAGTATAGATACATCTGCAATACCCAATGCAGCATTTTGTATCGGTACGCCATTCCACAACACAGCAGACTGTGCCGCCGAAGACCCCCTGAAATTCAGCGTGGCCAAACCATTAAATCCATAACTCTTTACAAATACAGGCTCCTGTTGCGATAGCAGGTTAGCCAGGTTCTGCAACTGGTATTGCTGCAGTGTTGTGCTGTCTATTGTTGTTACTTTTTGACCGGGTGAGAAAATATTGATGCGGGTATCATTCGATACTTTGTGCTTGCCATGCACATTCACTTCATGCAATGCCGTATCCCTCTGCTGTGCAGATACATCAACCACAACAAAGCTCAGCACCACGATCAGTAATGCACGTAAAAATATTTTTTTACACCACTCCATTTTCAAATTATCAAATCTTCAAATTTTCAAATTAATAACCTACTGATCAAAATAAAAATGCCCCGGCCCTATTCCAACATTAAACGTATCGATCGCAGTGCCGTCCTGTTTAAATACATATACGCTACCCCTTTGCACAAAACCTTTCGGATCCCCAACATATATATGCGCGTTTACCGGGTCAATGCCCAATGCCCAGAAATACTGGTTAGTAAGTGGTGCCACAAAAGGCTGCGATGGTAGAGCTCCGTCGTGAATACCCATCCTGTATATTCCGTTATTGCCGGGAAATGGACTTTGATTCGCTTCTATAAAGTACAGCGTGTCTTTAGTATTGTTGAACACCGGGTGCACCACATTCTCCTCAGCCGTGAAATGGTAGGAGGCAAGCATATCGCCCGACGACGGGTCTATACGTGTCCATGCACAAGGCCTGCCATCATACGGGTCGAAGGACAATACCGCTCCGGATAATACCCACAATGTTTGCTCCTTGTCAAGCAATGCTTCCTGTGGTGCATAGCCTGCCACTTGTATGGTTTGAATGACCTGGTCGGTATTCACATCCACCTTGAAAATGCTGTTGCATGTCGTGTCCCAGGCACAAATAAACGCCGTATTGTTATACAAGCACATGCCTTCCGTATTTTGGTACGGAAATGTGATCGAATCTGTCACCTGCAGTGTTTGCGGATTAAAAACATACACCTTGTTATGATACTCAGACGATACATAAGCTTTGGTCGGGCTGATGTCCAGGATATATCTTGGCTTGGGAACACTGATCATTCCTGCGTAAACCAATGTAGCAGCATTTAACACCACTACCTTGTCTGAATTATTGACACAAAGAAAAAAATCGCCACCTATTTTAGTCATGCTCTGGAACACATCACCAAGTTGCTGATTGTTTACACTCTTGTATAGGTCGCCAAAAGCGCTGTCGGTTGTCCGGTTATAAGTATACAGTGTCGCTTCACCATTGCCGAACCTGCCTTCACACACCACATACACATTACCGATATTACTGGATGCGGGTATATTATTCACTGCCGGCTTATCTTTTACACACGATACCAGGCAGCAAAAAACTACGATCAGCGCTTTATAACTTTTTCTACCCATTTGGTTCCATTAGCATCACGCAAGACAAGATAATACAAACCCGCAGGATATTGCTCAATAGAAATAACATTCGTCGCTTGCGATAACGGGCACTGCTGCAAAACATTACCAGTTATATTAGTCAGCGAGACAGTCATATTTTCATGCAGGTTATTTTTTACAGACACCACTATTTTATCAATAGCCGGGTTAGGATAAACATTGACTGCTATATTTTCCGTTAGTTGCTGCACACCTGTTCCCGATTGGTGTATCACACCCACCGCATCAAGGTCAAAACCGCAGGAAGGAAATGGCGTAGGGTAAGGATCATTGATGATCCTACCCGTGTTATCATGAGATGCATGCGCTCCAATTGACCCTACCACATCTACTATTCGCACATGGGTAACGTTATTGATATCCAGCCCCGGTGTACCCGATAGCTCCTGCAGGTCGAACGGCGTGCCATACATGGCTATGTACTTCCCTGCAAGGTTGTTGAGGCCGCATGCGTTTATGTATTGATCGTTCCCAATCTGTACATTGGTTTGGGTAAGCGACGCAGCAGGGAACCGGAAGTAGTTTACACCGTCAGAGCTCACCTCCACAAACGCCAGCTCTAAAAAAGCCTCAGAATCATTCGCTGTATTTAAAAACCCATTTTCAAATACTGCGAAATCAGGCCCCGGCTCATCAACTATCGGATGCAGGAAAGTAAGAACAGCTACTCCACTGTCGCCAAGGCTCACTACATTAACATCCGCCGGCCCCAGCGCAAGGCTGCTGTCACCCAGGCTTGCATATCCCAGCGATGGATTAGCAATGTCCAGGTACCCACGTTGCACCGTACAATGCGTGGCCCACCCCACAAACTGGCTGCTGCTCCCGATAATACCCGTACTACCAGCCAGCCCCACTTGCGGCGCATACTGTGCATGCACACAACAACACGCAAAAATGTAACCAATAAAAAAGAAAATCTTTTTCATAATTTTTTATTTCTCCAGATGTCCCACACCTTAGAGGTGTGGGACATCTACTGCATAACACACCTCCTCCCCCCGGGGAGGCCGGGGAGAGCTCATTCCTTCACAAATCTAACACTTGCACTCCCACCATTACCCATCATTTGCAGCAAATACACTCCCGCAGGCATTGACGACGTATTTATTTCCACCTGCTTTTTGGTAACAGCATAAGTGCCCACCATATTGCCGGCCATATTTCGAACAATGATTTGCTGCACGGAATTATCAGCTATGTCCACATACAGCATATCTGTTGCAGGGTTTGGATATACCTTTGCCACATAAGCCAACGGCGCATTTTTTACAGATACATCCGTTTCATTAGTAGTAAAATTATCCATACAGAAGTATGCAGGCGTATTCATACCAAAAGCACCTGTATCAGAAGAGTTAAGGCTGAACTGCAAGCTATCCACATGCCCCAATGGTAACAAATTAACCCACTGCCATGTTTTTACAATATAATCGCTGTCGTTGTGTGCAAACCTATAATCTGCAAGGTAAAAGTTAACACTGTCTGCACTGCGTACTCCGCCAAGGTATCCATAAACAGTAAGCATGAACCAATCCGGGTCATTCCCTGTAGTCCCGCCAAATTTCTTAGAGAATGGTGGATGGCCATCTCTCATATCGTTATAAGCATAGGTACTGTTAGTTATATAAAAACCCTTCACCGGCCGCCCTATTGCCGAGCCATTCAGTTTTAAATAGGTTGTATACGCAAAGGTTACCGGGTCGTTGCACCATATCACCGCATAGTTTGACGATCCATTGTAACCCTTTGCTGTTTTTGCGGCGTATTGGTTGGTGTACCCGCTCGTCACGCTGTCCGTCCGGTTTGAATAGGAAAACCCGCCACCCCACGAGTTACCAAATGAAGAGGTATCGTACACGCAGGGAAAATGTGCCAGGCCGTCATTGAATCCAACATCCACTCCCGGATCATAATAACTGATGTAAGAGGTATCTGCCTTCGAAAGGGTCAGATCATCAAATGTGGCAACTGTCTGTGCCTCCATGGCCGTTGTACCCAGTACAAGGGCGGTAACAAAAATGGTAAATGTGCGCATATGGTTTTGTTTTGTTGTTCTAATTAATCTTTACTGGAATTGGGAATTTGTAATTGGGAATTTGCCCCATGTGGATGCAATAGTATTACTGGTACAAAATGTGAAATGAATCCGGGTTTCAATTACAAAACCAATCCAAATTCCAAATTCCCAATTACAAATTCCAATACAAAAAATTCCAAATTCCATTAACAGCGCTGCTGGAAAAAAAATCAGATACAGAGAAAAACAGGGAATGCCCTTGCCTTTATCTCATCTGTGCTTTTGGTCCCGAAAGCAGCGATAAGTACCCCGAGTTCATCGAGGGGGACAAAGGCAGGTCTTCTGACTTACTCCACTTTTTGAGGCCTTCCCGTCCTTTTGATAGAACAGTGGCAAAACAGGTAACAAAAAGCTTGTAAAGGAGCTAACAGCATCGGGTAATGTCCGGGATTCACACCCGGTTCCCTTTTCACCCTCCCGACAACGATCGGGGGAGAACCTTTGTGATGCAAATGTAGAAAGTAAAAATTTAAAAAAACAAAATTTTTTTTAGACGTGACCCAAGTATCAAATTCGCCGGGTAGAATTCCATAGATGAATTCCAGTGAAAAAAAGCCCAATAGTAGGTTCCCCTTTAGGGGTCAGGGGTTACGTTACATCACCTCCCCTTGGGGGAGGACGGGAGGGGCTACATTCTCATCTTCTCCAGCAATTCATTCAGTTGCAGTGCGTCGCTTTCAGTCAGCCCCTTTATTTCATTTGTTGCATTATCCACCAGGGCTGTGGCTTTTTCCAATACACTCACGCCCCGTTCAGTCAGAGACACCAGTGTTTCCCTTTTGTCTGCTTTTGACGTGATTCGTTTCGCCAGTTTTTTGACTACCAGCTTGTCTACTATCCTAGGCACGTTCGAACTTTTTTCCAGCATTCGGCTGCCTATGTCTTTCACGCACATTTGCTCCGGGTGCATGCCTTTCAATATCCGCATCACATTAAATTGCTCCATCGTCAGGTCTTCCTTTTTGAGCACACTGCTGAAATTATTTCTCAGCCAATACGCAGAATATACCACGTTGATCGTAGCCTTATGCTTCTCATTCGTAAACCTGCTCGATTTTATCGCCTCCTCCAGCTTCATAGTGTAAAGATACTTACTGGCAGTTAATATGTTTATACATTCATTTTTTCTCAATAACAAACAGTTAAGGAAATAATACCCGGATATTACACTTTATGCCAACGAAATTAATTTTTAGCCTGTCTGTTATAGGTACTACCTCGATCCCTGCTCCATAAAATACTATAAGCCCTTAATTAATTACGTACACACCTTATAATTTAAAATACACTTTTATGAAAAAGTATATCATTTTCGTAATACTGGTTTTAGCCAATTTATTTTTTGCTAACCAGATTGCCTCAGCTCAGATAGTCGGTACTGACGCATTTTTGCAAGGCCGCTTTTTGGAAATTGGCTTGTGCGGCAATGGTGCCATGGGATCAGGTGGAAACGCTCCTTCCGGTTATCATCCCCATCCGGGAAGTGGCTCTAATTTAGCTGAAGTATATGATATCGGCCATGACGGATGGACAGTAGGCACCCCACCTATGATGGGCGATTACACTTTACCAGGCAGCCCGTTTGAGGGATGGGAAATACAGGCAAATGGCGGCCGCGCACAGGCATATGCGGTCAGTTCCGGATATTACTTTTCGGGTGGTTGCAGTTTTTTAGGAGGCATCACAGGCTATTCTAATTCAGGCGGAACTGCCGTCGCAACCTTGACAGGCACACTTAGTGCCGGTGGTGCCTTGCTCACATTAAATATGCAAACGAAGGTCGATACTAATGCCTCATGGGTAACAACAAAGGTTACATTGCGCAACACCAGCACCTCTGTAGTTAACAATGTATATTATTTCAGAAGTTGCGACCCGGATAATGATGAAACCTGGCCCGGGGGCGGTTTTCCTACTGATAATTGGGTGACCTATCAGAATGATTCCCATCACCGGGTACTTGTTTCCGCTGTAGGTTATAGTTCTAGTCACCCATATTTTGGGTTGGGAACAATAGATAGCCGTGCAGTAGCCTTTGTTTATAATTCCTGGGGGCTCACGGTCACTCAGGATCTTGGAGCAGTATGGAGCCAAACATACGGCCCTGCTGACTACGCAGTAGGCGCTCACGATCCCGGCGATATCGCCATAGGCCTTGTTTTTAACCTGGGGAGTATTGCAGCCGGTGATAGTACTACCCTGTCTTACGCTTATTTGTTTAAAGATTCCCTGGATATAGATAGCACCATGGGGCTAATGGGTGGCGATACCTCTCGGTTAGATAGTTTCAGGGTGTTACGTTCTAACGATTGCAGTGGCACACATTTGACCGTCTATAACAACAGTTATATCTCGGGGCTAACTGTAAAAACGTACTTTGGCGATGGCACAGTCACAACAACCCCTATGCCCGCTTACTATAGTTTTAGTCATCTTATTAATTGCGCTACAATTTCCCATTCATACCTGAATTCAGGCATCTATACCATCAAGCAGGTACTGTATAACGGAACTACACCCATTGATTCTTTGATAAAGTCTTGCCCTTTCCGGTTTTGTAATGACATCCATGTCAATTTTTATTACGATGCAAATAATAATTGTGTCAAAGACATTAATGAACCTTACGTCTTCCAGCCGTTCCGCACGGAAATAGACTCAAATGGTATACCGGTCGATACGATATCTTCTTTGAGTGGCTTGTATTATCGGGCGTATGGCGGATCCGGAGATGTCTATAAGATCAAAGTACTGTCAGCCCCCGCTGGTTTTAATGTTACATGTCCTTCAACAAGTGTTTTTTTTGACACGCTCACAACTACATACACGGAAAAAACATTCCAGTTTGGTATGTCCTTAGACACTACTTCCGGACATGACTTACAGGTATTTACTTCGTTCAGGGCAGGTGTTCACCATTTCGGTGGCAGTGTTATTGTAGACAATACGATGTCACCCAATACAGTATCAATGCTAACTGTGCAATTAGGGCCTAAGTATCCTAACATCACCGCCTACCCAGTTCCTTCTTTTACCTCAGGAACTACCGCTACCTGGATTATTAATCTATCAAACGTTGTCACAGCACCAGTACATATAAATCTGGATTGCGAAAAATCATCAGGTCCGTATTATACACCTGGCGACACAACTAACTCAGACTATAGAATAGATCCTATTGCTGGCGATCTGCATCCTGCAGACAATACATGCATCCGCATAGATACCATTAAATCAGGTTACGACCCTAATTATATAGATGTATCACCTGAAGGTTACATCACTGCCGGCACAAACCTCACATACAGCATAGGCTTTGAAAACACCGGCAACGATACCGCCCACAACATTTATATCATGGACACACTCTCCGGCTATTTAGACTTGTCTTCACTAAGAATGATTGCAGCGTCCGCTTACATGGATATTTCAAAGATCAGCATCGGTGGGCAAACCATACTGAAGTTCGATTTCCCCAATATTATGTTACCCGACAGCAGCCATCATAATCAGTGCTCTGGCCTGGTAATATATGCTATCAACACCCTCCCCGGCCTTGCGCCCGGAACGGTGATCCCTGCCCATGCCGGAATATATTTCGATGACAACGACGTAGTGAATACAAATACCGTAACCGACATCATTCAGGCGACAGGGACATTGAATATTCATAACACCGGCAAAGACAACATCCAACTCTACCCCAACCCCGCCACCGACGAACTAACGATAAAAACCAATCAAAACACATACACCTCACTCACCATCGCCAATACCCTCGGGCAATTGATGCTGCAACAACCACTCAACACAACCCAAACCACTATAAGCCTAAAAACACTCCCCTCAGGCATCTATTATATTTCGCTGAAAGGAGAAAATGGTTATGTGGTAAGAAAATTTGTGAAGATGTAAATCCCACGTAACACCTCCCCTCTCCTTTTTCGGAGTTCCCGCAAGGGAAGGAGCGTAGCTCGCGGGGGTGAGGCCATTTCGTTGAAAGGAGAAAATGGTTATGTGGTAAGAAAATTTGTGAAGATGTAACTCCTGCGTAACATCTCCCTCTCCTTCGGAGTTCCCGCAAGGGAAGGAGCGTAGCTCGCTGGGGTGAGGCCATTTCGCTGAAAGGAGAAAATGGTTATGTGGTAAGAAAATTTGTGAAGATGTAAATCCCACGTAACACCTCCCCCCCTTTTTTCGGAGTTCCCGCAAGGGAAGGAGCGTAGCTCGCGGGGGTGAGGCCACATGCGGTCAGCACCGCTACCAGCGGTCAGACCGCAACTGCCGGGGAGAGCCCAAAAACCGCTGAAACCCGCGTCAATCCTGCGAAGTTTTTTTCATGATGATACGCTGGCAAGAGCATCATGCAAAATTCACCATTGCAATCCTCATCACCCGTCGTAACTTTGTGCTGAGAAAACTTGTGTCACCAGGAGGCTCTCCGAACAGCGAACTGTCATGGTGAGCCGCCGAACCATGGCATGCTGAATTTGGTGTTTAGCTTAATAGCGTTTTGACAGCTAAAAACTACTCACGAAGTTCTTGATAACACTAGTGATATTTTATGACCAAAGTTGAGGGCGTCAACTCCGGGCAGTTGCCCCACCAGGGTCACTATAGGGCATCAATGGGGTCTGACTGTAAATTGATAATGCCCCCCATAGGGCAATGATAGGGTATCAATAGCGTCATTCTATTATTGAGCTATTTTCACATTGGATGTACCCCATATAGGGCATCATGGGGCATCCCTTAGTTACACACAATATCACAAAATATTGATAATCAAATAAAAAATCGCCCAACATTTTAAATCGTGGGGCAATAAAAATAAAATGGGTCATGGGGCATTACCATATTTCAGCGAATTGCAATTCCATAAATTCTCTGAATTCTATAAATTCGGGTTCAGGCCCCATTTTCTCACATTGGGTAACAATGGGGCATCCTTTAATGATTCACAACAACATAAAACACTGGAAATCAGTAAAAAAATCGCCCAATATTTTTCATAGTGGGGCAATAAAAAAATTTGGGGTGTAGGGCATCGTTAGAAAAGACAACTCGTGAGCTTATTGCTTATGATTTAATTTATTGAACAATAAAAACGGGCGTCCTGCTGTTAACTTAAGACTGATGACTCAGATATGTTTAACCTTTCTTTTTAATCCTAAAAAAGTATATTTGACTAAATTCTACCTGCCTGGTCAGGCTATTATGACAAAGTTTTTTTTCTTGTTCACATTATTATTCCTTGCTAATCAGGTGTTTGCGCAGGACCATGTAGCACCTCACCCGCCGCCCGTCCATGTGCCCAAGCCACCGCCGCCACCCCATGTGAACCCTTATAAGAAAAAAGACACCACGAAGCCAAGCCCGTACCTCATTGACACCCTGCAACACCCCATACCCATGGGCAGGATGATCTTTCACGACAACATAGACAAAGAGCAGCGCAAGGCCGATATGGCTGATGGCAAAGTTGATGGGGTGGTCAGGTATGGCACAGACTCTGCACTCACGGCGGTACTCACAACTGCACTGATCAAAAAGGTGGACTCTATGCAGATAATGATAGAGAATATGCCCGCAAAAGGCCGTGATATAGTAATGGAGAACCAGCAAAAGATACGCTCCCTCCGGGCAGTGTGGGAAATGATGCGACAATACAATAGCGATCCAAAGCCAGATCCGTTGTTCTACAAAGCCCTTGTCGATAACATGCGCGACATGCTCATTGCATCCAATGAAAATAAACTGATGGAGTTCACAGTAGCCAATACCAACATCTACTCTCTCGACAACAGCGTGGAAGTTATGAGCAACCAGCCCAATGTACGCGCATATATTTACACGCAGATGGGCAAGGCAGACCCGTTAATGATGATAAACAGGCTGGCGGAGTATGCGAAAGACACATTCGCCTGCCACATCATCATAGATGTTGCTCATATCGCTCCGGATATTATTTTCCGCTACGCCACCTCCACCAACAACTTGCTGAAAAATGCGGTGTTCAATACCGAAGACTCGCTGGTGCAGGCTATTGTAAAAATTGCTGCCTTCTCAAAATCACCGCCAAAGGCATACCCGTTCCTCGGTGATATCTACTACCACAATAAAACGGTTGCCGAGATAGATACTATTGCAGCCCACCCTCCCCTCTATTTCCAAAACCTTGTAAGGCTGAAGCTGGAGGACGATACTATTGGCAAGAAAGCTTATCTCGATGAGTTGCAATACCGCGCACTCCATGATTATGTACGCCAGATGAATGACCTGCACGAAGAAAAAGATGACGTGCGCTTCCGGTGTATTGACAGCCTTCCCGCTTCTTCGTTATATTTCGTACTCGTTTACGGGCAGGATGAAATATATACCAGCAGCTTCCTCGGCACTTTTAAGAGATTGGTGGAACGCATGTCCCGGGGGGATCCCTTCGGAAAACCCATGAAGGGCAATGAGTTGCTGGACAGTCTCAATTACGACCATTTCCGCACCTTCATCCGCATGTGCGCCAACTACAACACCCTGGCCGACTTCCTCGCCACTATGGATGATACGGTAAAGACATCCGTCATGAACGATTTTATCAGCGGGCTGGAACACGGCAGGGACAACGATCTTGAAGACGCTGTCGATGTTGCCGATGCCTTTGGCAGCATCCGGGATTCCACGCTGTCTGAGTACCTCGAGAAAAAAGTAAAAGAGAACTACGAATTATCCTACAAAGAAAAAAGCAAGAAGGGTATGATCGTTTACAGCCTGCTGGCTATGCTCGCAGAAAGCAACAAGATCTCTTACAGTGATACCGGGGCTGCGGTGGCATCATCAAGGCTGCACCTGCCACTGATCAATAAAGTGCCTTTCCGCGACCTCGTAAATGATTCCGGCATCGTGTACCAGCAGGCATTCTTCTTTGGCGATAAAGATGGCCAGGACTCTTACGATGGCTATATAGATGCCTTCAAAAAAGATAAGAACTGGAAGATAGATAACCAGCAATACTGGACGGTCATATCTTCGGTAACTGGCAGGCGCGTGGTCATTTATGCTAATCTGCCGCTGAAAGAACCCGACGACGAAGATGCACAAAACAGGCTATCCAAATATCTCAGTGACAGCGGCATACACCCTACCATAATGATCCACCGCGGTCATAGCTATCACCTGCCGGTAACCCTCGCAAAACTTACTCCACAGGTCAGGATCGTGATCCTTGGCTCCTGCGGAGGTTATCACAATTTAGCCCTCGTCCTCGACCACGCACCTGACGCCCACATTGTATCATCCAAGCAAACCGGCCTTATGGCAGTAAATGGGCCCATCCTCAAAGCGCTTAACACTAAGTTGCTGGAAGGTGCTGATGTAAACTGGATCACCATGTGGCATGACCTCGATGAGTACTTCAAAAAAAGGCCCGACGCCCTCGACAAATTTTCAGACTATGTACCACCCTATAAAAATCTTGGTGCTATATTTATAAAAGCATACAGGAAAATGATGAACCAATATCCATAAATCCTGGCCACCTAAAGGGGAACCGACTATTCAGCTTATGACTAAGATTTTTAACTTTGAAGAACAATTAAACAATTTTAATTAATACAGGCCACCAATACGTAAATAACATGGGGAAGTCC
>Ga0207079_1080_pt2 | contig 16018 bp, 10 predicted proteins | sample Alteio_BWMinHeat_61_FD_153525 | JGI IMG/M metagenome (GOLD analysis project Ga0207079, IMG submission 153525) | Enriched cells from forest soil in Barre Woods Harvard Forest LTER site, Petersham, Massachusetts, United States -... | ecosystem: Environmental > Terrestrial > Soil > Temperate forest >...
TGGTGCTGTAATAACGAAAGAATAATCATCCTCGTTCGGATGCTCAAAAGCAGGGTTTAACGACACCTGTACCCGAAATTCATAATTACCCGGGGATAATTTCGGGAAACCGATAAACGCGTCGTTAGTGTTTATCCACTCCTCATTATAACCTTGAAGCCGGTACCTGAAATTTAGTCTTTCATGGTTGGCAAAGCTTATGCCTTCAAAAGCAAACGCGAAATAATTTTCGTCATAATCAAATTTATGCCGTGACCTTAATACCGGTTTAGAATATACCATCGCATGCACTATATGCACATCCGGCCTGATGTCGTATGTTTCATTCTGGTTTTTGAACATCACTATTCCACCCTGGTAAGGCACGTATATATTACCTTCTTTATCTTTGGCTATGCAATTCAGTACATTGGAAGTGCTGTCAATGCCAATGCCAAGGGATCTGTTGAAATGCCTGAAATACCGGCTTTTCGGGTACCATTCATCCATACATCGCTGGTATACCGAGATCACCTGCCCGGTGGCATTTGCCATCACAGCCGAAATATTAATATCGGGATATTGCGTTTCCGGCAGCCTCAGGTTTTCCCACTTGTCCCTGTGATAATGATACAGGTCCTTATACATCGTTGCCACCCATATATCGCCGGCGGTGTCTTCAGCAACACTATACGCTACCTTGCCATTTTGATCAAACGAAGCGTTCCAGTGATGGTATGCTGAACCATCATACATACACACACCGGCGCCATCGGTCGCCATCCACATATTTCCGTTATGGTCAGGGTAAAGCTCATACACATAGTCACTCCCGATACCGGTTTTTTTGCCATGATGTTGTAGTAAACTGATCTTTCCATCCACCGGGTAGGATAATTCATCCACCCCCTTTAATCCGGCTATCCAGATCCCGTTAGCTGTCCCGGCAATACTCAGTATGTTTGCTTTACCACTTATCTCATCAACCCCGGTCACCTTAACAATTGAAGTTCTGTTTTTTTGATAGTATAACCCATCGCCCATCGTACCTATCCATAAACGGGCATCCTTATCAATAAATAAACTGGTTATAGTGGCTTTGGCAGTAATTACCGGCTTTAACTCAGGCACAGAATCTCTCAACAGCACCTTGTATAGCTTGTCTTTTAATGCCACCAGCAGTGAATTATTATCCCATATCATAGCAGTAGTTCTGCTCAGTAAATAAGGAGTGCCAAGTTTCAAATTTGAAATATATTCCCCTGTTATCATTGTCAAACCCTGGCTGGTACCACACCAGATATTACCTGCTTTATCCAGCAACAGCTTCTTAAAATTTTTACCCGAATATAAATAAGGCCGTATCCCTGTTATACCACTATCTCCAATGATCATTTCCAATAAATAACCGCTCTCCGTGGCAGCCCACGCCCTTTTAGCTGATACGGGTAAAATATCGTTCACTTGCCCGTAAGCCCATATGATATTGGGTGGGAGTATAGATTGGGTTGTTCTTTTTTCTCCGTCGTAAATAACAACGCCGCCTTCCTGCATCCCCACCAAGTATGATGCCGTGTTGGGAATACTTTTTACAACACTGACAATGTTATCTGGCAAGCCTTGCTTTGTCGTTGAAACACTTACCACGGGTTTATTGCCGGCTAGTGAAACGTCATTGATACCCAGGTCTGTGCCAACGATCATTCTTGTGTTGCCTACGATAGAAAACCCATAAGTGAAATTATCTGACAATCCCATTGAATTATTTACCGGGATCGCTACATGATCAATGATCACAAAAACACCCTGCTCTTCTGTACTTGCTACCAGCACATTCATTTCACCTGAATACAATGATGTGATCGAAGAAGATGGCCCGTTATGTATATGTACAGGTTTTACAAATAAATTTTCTATTACGCCTATCGTTCCATCATTATATCCAACGCAGACTTTTTGTCCTGTAGCAGAAATGGCAGTAGCAGGCTTGTGAACGCTATCCGCTACGCTCAGGAAATTTCGCCCGTTGTATCTTATCACGCCAATATCTGTAGCTATCCAGATATATCCGGTAGCATCCTGTGTAAGTGCATTAACCTTTACACCTGCATTAGTTTCTGTAAGCGGAAAATCTCTCGTGAAAGGCTTTTGTGCGCCTGCCTGGTAAAAGAATAAAACAAATAATACCAATATTATCCCCCGCATATAAAAGTCATACTAAAACAAATGTAACAATAACACAATAGCGCCTACCGCTATTTATTATTTGCATTCGGAAATTCCTTTGAATGTACAATGGTAAAAACCCTTGAAATATTAAATCCTAAATGCAGGTCACCTTTCAAAATATCGCCCTTCGTTTCCCCAATAAATGTCCGTTCAGAAATATTGGCCGAATTAGTAAGGAACAGTTGGAAAACATGCCCGCCCGTTTCTATATCCACCCCCAAAGACACTGAATTGTTGTACCCGCTCAGCTTAAAGCCCGGAATAGTATAGTAATACTCGCCGGTGATGGCTATACGCTTACTTACTTTTAGCCGCCCGCCAAAACCCATTGCAAGCAGATCGTTCGGGTCTTTGGCATAACTTACCAGGTTATAATGAAGGTAGGTAGGCACTAACTGAAGTGATAACCATTTATTGAATTTACGTGCTACTATAAACTGGCTGAAGTAAGATACCCGGTCATAAAAAACATAATCGTAGCCGGGAATATTGCTGACATTCAGGGTTTGCACCGAACCTCCGCCACAAAAACCAAGGCTCAATGGAATATGGTCATCAGGCGTCTGGCGGATGATTTTGGCCTTTATAAAACCATCGTATTCTTTTTCAAAACTACTACGGCCCACTCCCACACATAGCCAATCCGTTATGCCATAATCAAAATCAAATTTAGTAGTTGCATTGTCTAATCCGTAGAGATTCTGGACTCCTTCATTTAGCTGCCCGAACCTATGAGATATCCTGAAATCAAGTACCCCCTTGCTGGTATTCTCAATGCTCTGCCCGTTTACAATACGGGTCGACTGAAACGTAGCCGGGGTATAATGCCCCGAATGATTTTTGTAATCCGGGTTGCCGTTATCAAGAATTTTCTCTAACTCGTCTGTGTTGTCTCCGGTTGAGTCATCTCTGTCTGTTACCTGGCCAATACTGCCAAGGCTACAAAAAAGAAATACGATCATAAACGATAAAATCTGCACGCTCTTATTCATGAATGGTCATTTGTAATAGTTAATTATTTTGCGCACCATGTTCCACCCAACTTGTTATCAACGCGATCTGGCAATCATCAAGCATAGCTCTTTCTTTGGGCATTTGTGCATAACCGGGAGCATGCGTTATTGCCCCGACTAGTCTCCCGTTCAATACTGCTGACCGTACACCACTGTAACTATCAAATGCATAGCCTCCCGTAGCAGACGAACTGGCGTGGCACCCTGTCAGGGCACAATTTGCTAACAAAATGACACTTACCGTGCTGTCATACGAAACATGAGTAGTATCACAAAAGCTACTGCCGGGGGTAGCGGCTGTAGGGTATACAGACTCCCTGTTATGCCTGTAACAACTATACAGACCAACAGAGAGGAAAAAAATATAGGCACATTTTTTAATAAAATTCATTTTTCTGCATTATTATCCGTTTATGCATTCCCATAGATTATCCGCTTATAATACCATTTAATTTTCAAAAACTTGTATTGGAAAATACCTTTGCGAACTTAAAAAAGTTACGTGAGAATTGTGCCTTTGTCCGCCGCGGCGGATGAGATATTTTCGATGCCATAATCTAATGTATAATTGGTATTAGCTTTACTTCAAAAGTAATAGGATATTTTTCTTTTGGCAAAATATATGTCGATGAAACGGGATAGCAGGTAAATGAAATAGTTGGCTCATAAACTCTGTTTGGGGACTAGCATAGCATCCACTGAAACATTGATCTCCGGCGATAACTTATCAGATACTATCCGTGGGATCTTTATGTTATGGTCTGCCAGCATAACAGTAAAGTCCGATTGAACAGATATGATACCACCCTTACAAGTGACCTGGCACTTAATGATGCGCTGCCGCTCCACGCCATGAATGGTAAGTTTCCCCTTTGCCCGGATATTATATTTCCCGTCTTTAGAAAGATCAACCTCCTCTATTATTTTGCCTGAATAAGTAGCTAATGGATACCTGTCGCTTTCCATATAGTTTTCATTGAAATGCTCTTTTTGTACCGGGCTGTTAAATCCCGCGAAGGAAGCAATGCCGATCTTGAAAAGAAATATCCGCTTCTCTTTATCTACTACACCGATCAGTTTTCCCGACGATGCCTTGATAAGTTCCTGCTGTGCTTCGGAATGAAAGCGTACCGTACTGCTGGATACTTCATACACGCTGGTTTGCCCAATGACGGGTGCATGGGCCAGGAAAACAATACACGTTAATAATGAAGCAAACTTCATCTGTTCCTTATTTATTTAAATGACCTCGATCCCGATTTTATTTTTAAAGATAAGGTTATATCTAACAATAAAATCCCCCTTTTTGGAAAAAAATAATTATAACCCGGTCATTTGCTTTTCCCTGTTCATCAGTATAAAATAACTTTATGGTTGAATTCATATACTCTATAAAGGCAAAATGACGACATTGCAGAAGTATTAAAAAAAATGAATAGAATAACATCATGCCATAAAATACTTCGTGGTGCCGCTAATGCATGCGCTGCCGTATGCTCAGCGGGCGCAGTTACTGTCTTTATCTTTTTATTCGCGATAGTTGCAGGATGCAGGCAGGATCACTTACCGTCTCCCTCCACCGGAGGCACTGACTACCAGCAGGTCAACCTCGTCGCTGATACGTTAGGATACAGTGCTTCCCGCATAGATACTAATCTCACAAATGCCTGGGGTATCGCTATAAGCCCTAAAGGAAATATATGGATATCATGCAATCACACGGGGCAAACCGTCATTTATGATGTCAATGGCAATCAAACCCTTGCTCCCGTGGCAATTCCGTTAAAAGGTGCTCACTATGGCGCTGCACCTGCCGGTGTCGTTTATAATAGCACCACTGATTTTATGGTCAATGGCAAACCTGCTAAATATATTTACGCCACGGAAAACGGCATCATTTCAGCCTGGAACACCGGCGATTCAACTATTACTGTTGCCGACAGGTCTGCCGCAAATGTTGTGTATAAAGGCATAACTATTGCCAACGACGGCACCGGGAACTTCCTCTATGTCACTGATTTTCACAATGGCAGAATAGACGTTTACGACAGATCATTTAATTACGTTACCAATAAGCCCTTTGCCGATACAAGCATACCTATGGGCTTTGCCCCTTTCAACATCCGCAACATTGGCGGTAAACTGTTTGTAGCTTATGCGAAACAAATGGCGCCCGACAATCACGATGACCAGGGAGGCCTCGGTAATGGTTATATTAATGTATTCGATACCCGTGGCAATTTTGTAAAAAGATTCACAGGCAATGTACCGCTTAACTCTCCCTGGGGAATGATCCCGGTGCCAAATGGTTTTGGCCAGGCATCTAATGCAATACTCATTGCTAACTATGGCGATGGCCGTATTAATGTTTTTGATACCACCGGCACATTAATAGGCCCGTTGGGGAATAACGGAACCCCAATATCCATCGATGGCCTATGGGATATAGCCTTTTCATCAACAAGCAATACACAATTATTTTTCACTGCCGGGCCGGATCATGAAAATCATGGGCTCTTCGGGTATTTGATAGTAAAATAGTATACCTTGGATTAGTCTGATTTTTTGGGCTAAGTCATAACACCTCCCTGTAGGGCCGGGGTTTAACGGTAATTGCAGACAGAAAAAAAATTTGGCAAATAGTATCCTGTCAATTATTAGCTACAATTCTCTTCATCACCAGCCGCTTCACTTCCGGGTCTATGCTATAATATCCTCTGTAATTGAATACTTGTGCAGTATCCGTAAGATCCTCCAATACTACCAGTAAAATGGAGAATGAACACCCTATGGGCATTTTGGAATATATCTCTTCTGCTTTTAACGGTAACCGGAATATCGAGAAATACCCTAAAGCGTCCATCACGGCGTTTTTTATTTGGCTTCCATTATTTGGTATATTCCGTTTCATTTTATCTTAGTAAGGATGACATCATTAATATACGTATCCTGCACATGGACGGTTTTTCTCTTCATAAAAGTACACCCCTTAAATAATGGTTCAAAGTCAATTCTTATGATCAGGGATTGTTTATTGCCGGAATAAGAAAAAACACTGATAAGGTCGTATTTTGCTATTATTACACTTCGATCTTGGAAAAATAGCATGTGGAGAATAAAATATACCTTTGATATACAACAATTAACTGATAACACAATAATAGTATTTTAGCGTAATTGGTGATTGATTATGGTTGCTACTGTTTTTACATTTGGGACTGATCAATTCAACAGAATTTTTCCGTTTTATATTCTGATTGATAACGACTTTAAGATATCTTCATTGGGGAGGTCTGTCGCCAAGTTATACCCGGTAAAGGAAGGGCAGCTATTTACCGATTCTTTTCAATTAAAATTACCAAATATCAGCAACGCCACTTTCGATATATTGAAGGGGCTGACAAACCAGGTGGTACTGCTCGATTTTAAAGGTTCAAAAAATAATATGCTCCGTGGCCAATTCGAATTTCTCGACGACCGCGACCAGCTATTATTTATTGGAACCCCCAGGTTCAATTCAATGGAAGAAGTAAAAGAAGAAAACCTTACGTTAAATGATTTTGCTAATCATGACTCCCTTATTGATCAGCTAAATACGCTTAACGAACAGGAAGTGGCCATTAATGACATCAAAGGGCTTTTAAAGACTGCGAACGATCGGAAAAATGTAATAAAATATAGCGACCATCTCTCTAAATTTTCACTGAATGGCAACGGAGATGGTATATGGCAGTATGATTTTAAAAACGAGGATGGAATTCACTTCACGCACGACAAGATACCATTAGGGAACAACAACAAAGAAGATTTTAGTTATACAAGATGGCTGGGCGCCCTGCATCCTGAAGACATAGAAAAAGTCAACGCAGCATTTGCTGCCTACATCAAAGGAGAATCACCGCAGTTTATGGTAGAGCATAGGCTCATGGATGTAAAGGGTAACTATAAATACTTTATTACCAGGGGAATTATTGTTGAACGCGATGATACAGGCAAACCAAGCCTTATTATTGGCACGGTAACCGACATAGACCAGCAAAAGCAAATGGAGTTCCGGCTGGAGGAAACTGCCAACCGCCTGTTTTTCCTCATCAAAAATCTCGATTCAGGAATTGTTCTTGAAGGCAGGGATCAGAAAATAATTTTGGTCAACGATAAATTTTGCAAATTCCTGGCTATAAAGCAATCTCCTGAAAATTTGATTGGTATAAACTTTACGGTACTCACCCGCCAGAGTAAACACCTGTACAAGGATCCGGATAGTGTGGTTGCCCGGATACATCAGATACTGGAGCAAAAAAAGTTAGTTATCAATGAAGTAGTGGAACTTGCTGACGGAAGATTTTTTAAAAGAGACTATGTACCTGTTTTCCTCGATGGAAAATTTGAAGGCCATCTATGGCAGTATGTGGATATTACAGAAGAGGTCGTCACTAAGAAAAAACTCGAAGAACAAAAGATATTCTATGAGAATGTACTGAATAACATTCCTGCAGATATTGTTGCTTTCAGCCCTACGCACGAGTATTTATTCATCAACCCCACATCCATCAAAAGCGCTGAGGTAAGAGAATGGTTGATCGGCAAGCGGGATGAAGATTTCTGTATCTATCGGAACAAACCTTTGAGCATAGCCAAAGACCGCAGAGCTTTGTTCAATAAAGTAATGGCAGATAAAAAACTGCATTCCTGGGAAGAAAAAATAGCTACCCCGGACGGTGATGTGGAATACCATTTGCGAAACATGTACCCTGTGTTAAATGAAAAAAATGAGGTCACACAGGTTATCGGCTTTGGGCTTAATGTAACGGATACAAAAAAAATCGAAGAACAGTTAAAGCTAAACGAGAAACGGTACAGGGACCTCTTTAACTACAGCCAGGCATATATTTGCACACACGACCTTGACGGAAAACTGCTTACCGTTAATCCTGCGATCTGTGAACTCCTGGGCTATGCACAGGAGGAATTAGCGGGTAAAATGCTGGCTGATTTTCTGCCGAAAGACGATGTAAAGAAATTCTATACCGACTACCTCGAAAAAGTGATCTCACATGGAAATGCCAATGGCGTTTTCAGGATTCTGGGCAAAAAAAATAAGGAATCATTTGTTTTATACAAAAACTTTAAGGTAGAAGGAGACGGCCTTGAACCCTATATCATTGGCTTTGCACAAGATATAACTGATCGTGTTCATGCCGAAAAAGAATTGCTTGCTGCAAAAAAAGTTACAGAAGACGCGCATAAAGCTAAAGAGATATTCCTGGCCAATATGAGCCATGAGATCCGCACGCCTATGACAGGCATACTGGGCATAGCCAACCTGTTATCTAAAACCGACCTGGACGAGCAGCAAAAGAAATTCACAAAACTCATCTCAGAATCTGCAAATAATCTCCTGACCATCGTCAATGACGTGTTGGATATCGAAAAAATAGCCGCAGGAAAAATTGACCTCGAGTTTATTCCGTTTAAAATAGAAGACAAGGTCTTTACTACGCTGCAATCCTTCCAGTTCAAGGCAGAAGATAAAAACATAAACCTGCTATTGAACAGTTCTTTACCTGACGGCGTTGTTGTTATTGGCGACCCCTATCGCCTTAGCCAGATATTGAATAACCTGCTCAGTAATGCACTGAAATTTACCAATGAAGGGGAGATATCCATAAACATGGATTATAAGAAGCATGATGCGGCATCCATGCTCATAGAGATACAGGTCCGTGATTCCGGCATTGGCATTAAAGCAGATAAACTGGGCGACGTGTTTCAGCCATTCGTGCAGGCATCATCAGATACTACGCGAAAATTTGGCGGTACAGGCCTGGGCCTTACCATCTGTAAGAACCTCATCGAAATGCAGGGTGGCAACATCCGTGTAAACAGTAAAGTGAATGAAGGCACCACGTTCACTTTTACGATTCCTTACGAAAAAGGGGATGAAACAATGCTCCCGCAAGAAAATAAGAATGACCTCAATTATAAAGACCTTGAATCCATTAAAATACTGGTGGCAGAAGATGTCGAACTCAACCAGTTCCTCATAAAACATATTCTTGAATCATGGGGTTGTGAAGTTACCGTGGCAAGTAATGGTAAGGAGGCAGTGGAAAAAGTAAGGAAGCAGCACTTTGACCTGATATTAATGGACATCCAGATGCCCGAAATGGATGGCATAACCGCTACTAAAATAGTCAGGAATTTAAATATCGTAGAGAAATCGGTCACTGACAAGTCGGTGATAACAAAGAAGATCAGGACACTCAATGCCAGGGATAAATCATCTATACCCATTATTGCGCTTACGGCAAATGCATTAAAAGGCGATGGACAAAAATATCTGAATATCGGCATGAACGGTTATATCTCAAAACCTTATACCGAAGAAAAACTATTCCAGGTGATCAATGAGATCATCAAAACAAATGATAAACTCAGGAACAGGATCCAACCTAAAGTAAAGATCGCTCCGGAGAAAGTTTTTAAACAGTCAGAAAAATTGTACGACCTGGCGATGGTAGATAGTATTGGCAAGGGCGATAAAGAGTTTACCGACAATATCGTTTCCATTTTTATTGAGGCAATGCCGGCTAATCTCGAATCACTGATAAAAGCTGCGGCTGATAAAAATTTCGACTCGCTATCCCGCATAGCACACAAAATGAAATCCAGCATCGACCTCCTCGGCGTTAGTACGCTAAAGCAAACCATCAGGGACCTTGAAGGTGTGGTACCGGGTGACACAAACATTGATGAAAACATTGACCAGGTGAAAAAAGTTTTGGAAAAAGTAATTGTCCAGTTAAAAGAAACCCTTTAAGAAACTGTAACTATGTCCGTCCAGGGGATACCGGTATTGAATTATCACGCAATAGATAACACAGGTAATGTATCGTCTTCCGCCAATGTATCTGTTTCCCTGCCCACCTTCCGGGAACAAATGGCATGGCTGCACGCAGAGGGCTATAAGTCCGTCGGTAAAGAGGAACTGCGGGAGGTAATATTGCACGGCAGGCGTCCGCACGATAGACGGGTACTCATCACATTCGACGATGGCTATCATTCCCTGTATGAATATGCACTCCCGGTTTTATCACAATATAAATTCACCGCCACCCTATTCCTGTCCACTTCATTTATTGGCAACAAATACGACCAGGGCGACTTTGATTTTGTGAGCCACGACCGCCAGCTTACCTGGGACGAGATCAAGGCCCTTGCTGCTGCCGGCTGGTCTATACAATCTCACGGCAATATCCATACGCGGCTCAACAGTTTAGACAAAGACGCGCTCATCAATGAAATAACCATCAGCAAAAAGATCATTGAGCAAAACCTGGACTCCACGGTTGATGAGTTTGCCTTCCCTTATGGCATCTATACCAACATGGTGATCAGGCAACTCAAGGCAGCCGGTTACCAATTCGCATACTCTGTCCATTCGGGTAAATTACTCCCGCATGCCAGAAGGTATCGCCTGCCTAGGATAGAGATCAACAACATGGACAATATGGCCTCTTTCAAAACAAAGGTTACTACAGGTTACATATCCGCTACCAACGCCCGCCGCTCTAAGATCCGCGACATCATATATGCCAATGCCGCAATAAAGGACCTCATAGAAAAGTGGACTCCTTATTTTGGATTTGGCAATCATTAACTTTACCCTATGCCCGCTATACACTGCAATAGTATCACTGCGCATTGGGATAATGCATCTGCTCCATTCAACATCGCAAATGCTGTGCACATATGGCGCCTGCAGATAACCACAAACCTTCACTTACTGCCGCAATGCCTGTCCGTTCTCCATGCGGAAGAAATCACAAGAGCTGCATCATACCATCACGAGAAGGACAAAAACCGCTTCATCCTCAGCAGGGGTATGCTTAGGTTTTTATTAAACAAGTACACAGGCATCGCACCACAGGGTATTACCATGATCGTTGGTGAAAACAAAAAGCCTTACCTGCAAACTACCACCGGAGCGATTCATTACAACATGGCACACTCCGGCGACCTTGTATTAATAGCCATTGCAGACTCCCCCATTGGTGTTGATGTAGAGTACATAGACCCCAACTTCAATTATACAGAGATCATCCCCACCTGCTTCAGCAATGAAGAAGCACTGTTCTTACATAATGTCAAAGAGCGTACGGCCTCCTTCTATGCACTATGGACAAGAAAGGAAGCCCTTCTGAAAGCAACCGGCAAAGGCATAGACGATGACCTCATTCATGTGCCCTGCCTCGATGGCACCCACAATGTGGAACAATCAATTATTGGCTCGCCACACGACTGGACGGTAACCACCTTTGAAGCGGACAGCCAATACACTGGCTGCATTGTTTTTAGCAGGCGCGATACACAAATTACTTTCATGAACGCACAACACAATCTGTGAAATCCGTTAATCTGGTAGATCTGTGATTCAGACAAATTTTTTTTGCAAAAAAAATCCCGTCAATCCTGCATTTCACCCCACTTTAATCTAGATACTATCTAGATATAAATTATACGCTGTTTGCCATCTGCATCGCACGTCGTAACTTTATGCTAAACAGTAATAGATAGAAAATAGAAACAGTACGTGTAAATATTCTAAGTAGCTATGAAAAAAATATTTCTTATACTGCTTTTATTATATCTATGTTTGGGACAACAGTTAACCGTAAGAGTATTTGCGACTAGAGAAAGATGGGATGCAAATAAGTTGAGTTGGTCGCCTTTAATGATATATTCTTATGAAAATAACACGTTGAAAATTGATTCCTTATTAAAATTAGGTATAAATATTAATGAACAAAATCAAAGGGGCTGGACTGCCTTACATATTGCAATAAGAAAAGGAAATTTGGCAACTGTTTTGTTTTTATTAAATCATAAGGCAAATTCGGATTTATCGGATACAGACGGATGCACTCCATTAATGCTGGCTTGCGGAGGAAATCATTTTAACATTGCTAATCTGTTATTAAACTTTAAATCCGATCCGAATAAGAGTCTTGAAAATGGATATACCGCATTGATGGCAGCAACGTCATTTGGGAATATTAGAATAATGCGATTGCTTATAGATAATGGAGCAAATGTAAATGCAAAACGAAATATTGACGGAATGACAGCATTACGTTTAGCAGAGTATGACGCCAATAAGAAAAAAACTAATTTCCTTAAGCGGCATGGAGCGAAGTAACAACTGCATTAAATTGAAAATCAATTACCCCACATAGGGTCACCATGGGGCATCAGTTAATAAACACAACAAGCACAAAACATTGATTATCACCCCAAAAATCGCCCAACATTTTTAGTAGTGTGGCAATAAAAAAATTTGGGGCATAGGGCATAGACATCGTCAGCACCGCTTTTTGCGGTCAGACGATTTCGGGGCTGAGGGATGTCCCACTCACGTCAAGCATTGCCCCATAGGGTCACCATGGGGTATCAATTAATGACTCGGAAAAGCACAAAACACTGATTATCACACAAAAAATCGCCCACAATTTTTAATAGTGGGGCAATAAAATAAATTGGGGGCATAGGGCATTGACTAAAATTGAAATGAAGTTTAAATATCTTGATGATAATTCCCCCTTGCGGCGTAGGTTTATGCAGCGTTAGCGAAGGGGGTGCAGGGGGATGTCCCACTCGCGTCAAGCATTGCCCCATAGGCTCACCATGGGGCATCAATTAATGACTCGGAAAAACACAAAACACTGATTATCAATCAAAAAATCGCCTAATATTTTTAGCAGTGAGGCAATAAAAATAAATTGGGACATGGGGCATAGACATCGTCAGCACCGCTTTTTGCGGTCAGACGATTTCGGGGCTGAGGGATGTCCCACTCACGTCAAGCATTGCCCCATAGGGTTACCATGGGGCATCAGTTAATAAACACAACAAGCACAAAACATTGATTATCACCCCAAAAATCGCCCAACATTTTTAGTAGTGTGGCAATAAAAAAATTTGGGGCATAGGGCATTGACTAAAATTGAAATGAAGTTTAAATATCTTGATGATAATTCCCCCTTGCGGCGTAGGTTTATGCAGCGTTAGCGAAGGGGGTGCAGGGGGATGTCCCACTCGCGTCAAGCATTGCCCCATAGGGTCACCATGGGGTATCAATTAATGACTCGGAAAAACACAAAACACTGATTATCAATCAAAAAATCGCCCACAATTTTTAGTAATGAGGCAATAAAAAAATTTGGGGGATGGGGCATGATTACGATTTTCAACTTTTAGGTTTTAACTTTTGACTTTTAACTTAGTGCAATGACTTACGACTTACGACTAATATTCACTTCGGTTCTTCTCATGTTCTGCCTGAGTGGTTGCTCACAAGTCGGCCATCACGATTTTCATGATCCGCGCATCATACCGATTGATGCTAAGAGATGGTACCAGCTCAATGACCCTAATACGGCGGGCATGGAGCAGTTGTTCAATGGTAAGCCATATGAAAAGCCGAATACCGGCTGGGGAAAGGTCCTGGAAAATTATGATGCTTATTACCCCCTGCTGCAGGGTGAGCAAATGACCATAGACAGCATAGAAATGTTTGACTGGGAGGGCACGAACGAAAACCACCCCATGACCATCTATGCGGTGCTGGACGACTGGCAACGGCTGCCCATCGCGGTATTTACGGGCATGAGGTATGAAGCATGGAATGGGCCTGACCCTAAAAACCCCGATGTGTATGCGCTGAAAAAACCGGTATCAAATATCCGTTACCTGGTGATCAATAGCTGGGGCGATTATCCCGGCGAGATCGAGTTCTATGGCACCTATGCCCCACCAAAACCAGCGTCTGCCAGGGTGGTAAAGCATGTGCCGTTAAATAATTTCTTTGGGGTTAATGCATTTGAATGGGATTTCCTGGGGCAAAACCCAATACAGCTTGATCCCATCAAAATAGCGGCTATCCAGAACTTCACCGGCATACGCCACTATATGGACTGGGATAAATTGGAACCGAAAGAAGGGATATATACTTTCAACCCTACAGAAAGCGGTACCTGGAACTACGATACCCTATACCAATGGTGCCAGGCGCAGGGCATAGAGGTGCTGGCATGCCTTAAAACCATTCCGCCATGGATGCGGGACACCTACCCCAAAGGCGGGCAGGATGATGAGAACATACCGATAAAAGCAGGGAAGGACGCGAAAGACCCCGCTTCATACATAGAGCAGGCAAGGGTTGGATTTCAGTATGCGGCACGGTATGGCAACAATAAGAACATTGCCCCTGCCCTGATAAAAACCGGTAGCTGGAATCATGTAATAACAGGGCTGGGCTGTGTACATTATATAGAGTGCGACAATGAGCGCGATAAATGGTGGAAGGGGCGCAAGGCATACCAGACGGGCAGGGAATATGCGGCGAACTTGTCGGCATTTTATGATGGCAATAAACATAAAATGGGGCCGGGAGTGGGTGTTAAAAATGCAGACACTTCGATGAAGGTGGTGATGGCAGGCCTCGCAGACCCGGACCCGGATTATGTGCGGGGCATGATAGATTGGTGTAAAGAATTCAGGGGTTACAAACCCGATGGCAGCGCAGACCTGCCATGGGACGTGATCAACTACCACTTCTACAGCAACGACCAGGATTACGACTATAGCAAAAAACAAACCACAGGCATAGCGCCTGAACTTTCGAAAGCTGCTGCTGTTGCTAATGGCTTTATACAGATGTCGCACATCTACGCCAACGATATGCCGGTGTGGATCACGGAGGCAGGCTACGACATCAACCAGCAAAGCAAGTCGAAAGCAATCCCCGTAAAAAATAAAACAGCACTGGAAACACAGGCCGACTGGATACTGCGGACAAGCCTGCTGTACTCGAGAGCAGGCATACAAAAAGTTTTTTATTACGAACTCAATGATGACCGCCCCAACAGTGCCAATAATTTTGGCACCAGCGGCCTCATCAACCCCGACCGCACGAACAGGCCGGCAGCAGATTATTTGTCGCAGGTCAATAAACTCTTTGGTGCATATACTTATGCAGGCACGCTGAATAACGACCCCATCGTGGACCAGTATAAACTTGATGGCTCATCATCTATGTATACATCTATGTATATGCTTGTGGTGCCTGATGAAAAAGGCCGCACGGCAGTGTATGCGCTGAACCTGCCGGGTGCAGACGCCGTATATATTTACAGACCAAAGGCAGGGAGTAAGGACATGCAGGTGGTGAAAAAGAAAGTGGAGAATAGCAAAGTGGAGATAGATGTAACGGAAACGCCGGTGTTTGTCATTACTGTTATACGCCGGTAGGGAACTTATGCTGCCGGACTTTAAATTTAACTAAACTATTTCGGCTAAAGCCACCATTAATATTTATCACCGCGAACTGAAGTTCGGGGCTACTATTTTTCCAATGATCTATTTCTATTGCTTAAAGGCATAATTGTTAAATAATCAAAAGTTGGTTTTTAAAATTATATTTTTACCCACCAATACTGTTATCAGCGCAAATCACAATGGCAAAACTAAATTTTTCCGTGTTCAATAATAAGCATGTGAAAGTGCTTATAGGAAATGGATTTACCGCTGTGATAGGTGTGGTTACCGGTGCGCTCCTCAACCACAATTTAGCAATAGCCTATGCTGGCATCTGGTGGATCGTCATGAGTTTTGCGTCATTTTGCGAAGCGGCGAGATATGGCCTGCTGGCTACGGCTACGGTGAAGTTCTACGCCGGCTCAGACCCGGAACGGGCTAAGAACGTAATAGGGTCGGTATGGGTGCTGGCACTGGCTTTA
>Ga0207079_1085_pt1 | contig 15665 bp, 13 predicted proteins | sample Alteio_BWMinHeat_61_FD_153525 | JGI IMG/M metagenome (GOLD analysis project Ga0207079, IMG submission 153525) | Enriched cells from forest soil in Barre Woods Harvard Forest LTER site, Petersham, Massachusetts, United States -... | ecosystem: Environmental > Terrestrial > Soil > Temperate forest >...
TCTGAAGCAGGCACTGGACACGCTCCGCGCGCACAAGATGCGCAGCGCGCTGACGGTGTTCGGCGTGGTGCTGGGCGTGAGCGTGATCATGCTGGTCGCCGCGTTGATCACGGGGTTCGACCAAAAGGTCCAGGAAAACATCAAGCAGTTCGGAGCGGATACAGCTTTCATTTCCAAGTGGGACCAGGGAATGCACGGTGGCAATCCTCCGTTGGAAGAGCGGCAGCGCAAACCCTTGACGATCGAAGATGCCATCGCCATTCAGGAAGGCAGCCCGGCGGTGAAAAACCTCACCGCGTTCATTCAAACCGGATGGATGCAGACGCACAGCGTGCGCACAAAAGCGGGCGAAGTTACCGCGATTGATTATCGCGGCGTGCAGCCGAATTTCGGGCAGGTGTATGCGAATGCGGCGACACTGGCAGGCCGCTTCATCAGCGAGGGCGACGACCTGCACCGCGAAAAAGTGGTCATGCTCGGGGAAAACGTCGCGCCGGTTTTGTTTCCCGAAGGAAACGCTGTCGGCAAAGACGTGATGATTGACGGCGCGGACTTCCTGGTGATCGGCGTGGTGGAAAAGCCGAAAGGCGGGATCGGTATGGGAGACGAAGACCGCCGCGTTCTGATTCCTTTCAACACGTTCAAGAAAATCTATTCTGGCGCGGACGAACTTAACATTCGCATGCAGGCGTATCCCGGGCTTCTGGATCAGGCCGTGGACCAGGCACGCGAGGTGCTCGACCGACGGCGGCACGTGCCGTACGGCGGCAAAGAGAATTTTTCGATCGCCACGGCGGAGCAGCAAGTCGCGGAGTTCCATAAAATTGTGAGCATGGTGGCGGTCGCCACCGTGGTGTTGAGTTCGATCGGGCTGCTCATCGGCGGCGTCGGCGTGATGAACATCATGCTGGTGAGCGTCACGGAGCGCACGCGGGAAATCGGCGTGCGCAAAGCGATCGGAGCGCGCAGCGGCGACATCACCTTGCAATTTCTCCTAGAGGCCATGGCGCTCACCGGAACCGGCGGCGTGATCGCACTGGTTTTGGTAAACGGTCTGGCGTTGCTGGTGAAGCTAACGCTGCAGTGGCCGGCGAGCGTGCCGCTTTGGGCGGCAGCGACGGGAATCATCGTGAGCGTCAGTATTGGGCTGATTTTTGGCGTATGGCCGGCGATGAAAGCGGCGAGGCTCGATCCCGTCGAAGCCCTGCGGTACGAATAATTCCTGCGGCTGTGTTTCCCTGCTAATTTAATTCCTGAAATATTCTGACAAAGACTAGCGCACCAAAGCTGCGGTCATCGCGGGTGCAGAAGCGTGTTCGGAGCGTGCTGGCTGCGCACCTGGCCAAACTACCACAAGCGTGAGCCCGCGGCGGAAGAGCAAGCCAGTGCGGCTGTTCATGCGGATGGACAACATGTTTTCGCCGTTGGGGGAAATTTCCGCGAGGCCCTCTTTCTCCAAATAAAGGCTCCTGTCCGGCTTGTAATACGCGACGCGCAGGCGGTGAGACCCAACGGGAAGAGGGCGTTTGAATTGAATCGCCGCGCCGTTCACGCAGGCCGTCAAATTTGCGGTGAAAACCAAATCTTGGTTCGCGAAAACCGCGAGGGTGCCTTCTGCGACGGTTGAATTAATTTCAATGTGAAGATCCGCAGCCTGCACCTGTTGCTGCGTGCCTTGCGATTCCGGATTGCTCGCTTGCGGGCGCGAACGCGCAAACGGATAGAGCGCGCGGGCGACATCTTCGCAGGACGCGAAACGGTCTTCGGGATTCTTTGCAAGGCAGCGAGCGATGATGCCATCGAGCGCCGGCGGCACGGCGGGATTGCGGAGCGAAGGAGGCGCAGGTTCCGAATTCATGATCTGGCCGCAGACTTCGCCGAGCGAACCCCCGTCGAAGGGCCGGACGCCAGTCAGCATCTGATAAAAAACGATGCCGAGAGAAAATTGGTCGGAGCGCTGGTCCTGAATTTCGCTGCGAATTTGCTCGGGGGCCAGGTACGCGGGAGTGCCCAGGATACGGCCAGAGCCGGAGGCCTGCGTGGCGAGACGGGCGATTCCGAAGTCGCCGAGTTTCACCTTGTTGTCTTTGGTGACGAGAATGTTACCGGGTTTGACGTCACCGTGAATAATCCCGGCACGATGCGCGGCCGCGAGAGCGCCGGCAAGGTCGACGGTCCACGCACAAGCGCGCTGAATCGAGGCCGTGGACGATGCAAAGAAATGTTCGAGCGTTTTGCCGGCGACGTATTCCATGACGAGAAAGGGAGTGCCCTGTTCGTCGATGCCGACGTCGAAAAGCTGCACGACAGCGGCATGCGAAAGCTGGCCGACAATTTGCGCTTCATTCAGAAACTGCTGCTGGAGATCTTCGCCGAAGCCATTGATAAACGTTTTGAGGGCCACGGTGCGGCCGATGACGTTGTCACGCGCTTTTTCGACGCGGCTGGTGGTGCCGGAGCCGAGCGGCTCGAGAGCCTGGTAGCGGTTTTTTTGAAAGGCAATCATCACGCAGAGCGAAGCAAGCGTCCGGCACGGTCGCGCAGGCTGTTGCCGTTGGTTTGTGGCTGAACTTCCGTGACAGTCTTGCGGCGCGCCAGCGGATAGAGCTCTTCCGCGAGAATTTCCGCCGTGGCATAACGCGCAGCGGGATCCTTGGCCAGGCAGCGGACGATGACGCCGTCAAAACCGCTCGGCACCGAGGGATTAGCGTGCGAAGCCGGTAGCGGCGTGGAAGAAAGAACGCGGCCGCAAATGCCCTGAAGCGAATCGGCGTCGAAGGGCCGCTTGCCGGTAACCATTTCGTAGAGGACCACGCCGAGAGAGAAAAGATCGGAGCGCGAGTCCTGGGGCTTCCCAAGAATTTGCTCCGGGCACCAATACGCCGGTGTGCCGAGAAGCGGCGATGCACCAGTGTCGTGGCTGGCCAGGCGGGCCATTCCGAAATCCATGAGCTTTACGCGGCCGTCATTGGTGATGAGCACGTTGGCGGGTTTAACGTCGCCGTGAATGACACCCTTGCGATGCGCCACCCCGAGCGCACACGCGATTTCCGCGACCCAGGCGCAGGCCTTGGGAAACGGGAGGCTGCCCTTTTCCAGCATGCGATCGAGCGGCAGGCCTTCCAGGTATTCCATTACCAGGTAGGGCGTTTGTGTGGGTTCATCAATGCCCATGTCGTGGAGCGTCATGATGGAAGGATGCGAGAGCTGGCCGACGACGCGCGCTTCCTGCAGGAAGCGCTGGCGGGCCGCGCCTTGGGCCAATTCTTTTGCGAAAAGCTTGATGGCCACGAGCCGGCCGATCATGGGGTCGTGGGCGCGAGCGACGCGTCCGGTGGCACCGGTGCCGATGATTTCGAGGATTTCGTAGCGACCGACTAGCACGTGGACCTCTCCCTCAGACTTCCGAATTCTTTGTCAATCGAAGGATGATGCGGGAAGGGGGTGTTCTATTGAATGGTGCAAGCGTTCTGTTGAGAAGGGTACGGAGGTACTAGGAGAGAAGATTCGAATTATAAGTTCTTAATTTTTCGGCGGTTAGACGCAAAGGGTGATCACGTGAATCGTCTCCTTTGCGGCACGGTTGAGAGAGCGAATTTCGCAGCCTGTGTTCCGGGAGGAGTGCTCCCGCTCGAACCTCTGGCTTTGAGGATCGGCTGAGCCTGACCGGAAGATGGATGGATCCCCCTCCCCCCGGTTTTTTATAAGTGTTCATTCTAAAGGGGTTAGTCCTGCTGTAAGTACTTTAGAATCAACACTTATGAGGTTTGTTGGAAGTGTTCATTCTAAAGGGCTTAGGGGTTAACATAATGGCTCGCACGACTTTCCTAGCTCACTCCAGAGAGCCTGTCGCTTCGACGGATTGTTTGGGTATTAGCGCTGAAAACGAAAAAAGCGACAGCCAAGCTACCGCCCCTATACGCATGTGTATCTAACTCAAAGATACAGGAATGGGCATATTTTGTCCAGGGAAAAAATTACGTGGGTTGCTTGCAGAGGAGCGCGGCTGGGAATTACTTTTGCGGCAGAGTAGTACGGAGTGGAGCGAGAGCCGGGGCGGAGTTCAGGCGAGCGGGAAAATCACGAATGAAAGAAATCATTGCGGGGTGCCAGAAGCGGTTGAAGCCGAAGAGATCCATCTCATGCATAGCTTGTTCCATGGGCCACTTTTCAAAGGCCATGCGGTAGGTGGCCACGAAGACGCCGGTGCGATCCTGGCCGAAACGGCAGTGGACGAAAATTTTCTGCGCGGGGTCCTCATGGAAGAGCGAGAGGAATTGAAGAACTTGCTCGTTGGTGGGAGCGGACCACTCGCCGACGGGGATGCTGACGAACCGCATGCCCATGGACTCGACTTGCTGGCGTTCCCACTGGATTTTGGCGGAATCCTCGAGGCGCAGATCGACGACGGTGTTGATGCCGAGTTTCTTGAGTTCGACGAGGCCTTGGGGTTTCGGCTGCGCGCCGCGGTAAAAATGTTCGTTGACCTTGCCGCTATTGGGGATATCGGGGATGCGAAGTTTTTCTCCGTAGGCGGAATGCATTTCGGAAGGAGCAGGAGTACCCTGCGCGGAAAGAGGGCGAGGGAGGAAAACGAACGCAAGGAGCGAGAGGGGAAGCACAAAGCGTTTCATAGTGGATTGGATGCGTGGAGTGTAGCGCGCGTTGGGCAGAGAGTGAAAGGTGTTGCAAGCAGGACGGTTATGAAGAAAGGGTACCACTACAAATAGACGCGGTACGAAAACGTCAACCATATTTTGCGTTTTTCTCTTGACAGAAAATTTTCTTCCGTTGATACTGCGATTCCAGATTCGGGGGACGTGGGAGCGCCACACGGACTGAGTCGGGGATGCAGGAAGGTCCGTATGAACCCACGAAACCGGCCCTGGTTCTAAGCGAAAAAATCGAGCGCGAAGTCTCTGCTCCGCGCCCGTACGTAAGGCGGAGCACCTGCTGTTAGGCTGAGTGCGAACCACCAGCCAACGGCATGGCATTGGCATTTCGCACTTGTCGTACAGAGCGATCGCAGGGTGATCGGCTTTTTTTTCGCTGGCCGCTTTCACGAACCTAGTGAATGGAAATTGGCGTTAGCTTCAGACCAGACCCTGAAGCGAAGCGCGGCATAACACCCTCTGTGGGACGCAGAGGTGTAAAATAAAAGGGCTCCCTGTGCGAGTGGGGACCCAAGAGCGCGGAGGAGCGGATGGCAACAGTGAAATATGCAATGAGCGGAAAATCCCTGGCGACGGATGCGTCCCCGGAAATCGGGGCAAGCGTTGCGGGGAAAGGTCTGGCTTTCCAGCGGTACTTTACGGATGGAAAGAAATCTCCCTTCGACGCGGTGGAATGGGAGAAGCGCACCGCGCTGATCGGAAACGAGAAGGGCGTGACGATCTTCCGGCAGGAAGACGTGGAAGTGCCGAAGAGTTGGTCGCAGACGGCGACAAACATCGTCACCAGCAAATATTTTCACGGGAAGCCCGGGAGCGCACAGCGCGAAGGCTCAGTGCGGCAATTGATCAGCCGCGTGGTGAATACCATCGTGCGCTGGGGCGAAGAGTGCAAGTATTTCGCGGATGCGGGATCGCGGGACGCGTTCCGCGACGAGCTGACGCACCTGCTGGTCGAGCAGAAGATGGCGTTCAATTCGCCGGTGTGGTTCAACGTGGGCGTGCAGCCGAAGCCGCAGTGCTCGGCGTGCTTTATTAATTCGGTCCACGACAACATGGAATCGATCATGGGGTTGACACGGACGGAAGGGATGCTGTTCAAGTGGGGCTCCGGGACGGGAACGAATTTCTCGACGCTGCGCGGAAGCCGGGAAACGCTGTCGGGCGGCGGAATCGCGTCAGGGCCGGTGAGCTTCATGAAGGGCTTCGATGCGTTCGCGGGGGTGATCAAGAGCGGCGGGAAGACGCGGCGCGCGGCGAAAATGGTGATCCTGAACATCGATCACCCGGATATCGTGGAGTTCATTGAATGCAAGATGAAAGAAGAGCGCAAGGCGCACGTGCTGATCGAGCAGGGCTACGACAGCTCGATTGACGGCGACGCGTACGCTTCGATCTTCTTCCAGAACGCGAATCATTCTGTGCGCGTGACGGACGAGTTCATGCGCGCGGTGGTGGAAGACAAGGATTGGTGGACGAAGAACGTCATTGACGGGCAGCCGAACGAAAAGCTGCGGGCGCGCGACCTGATGATGAAGATAGCGGATTCGACGTGGCACTGCGGCGATCCGGGGATGCAGTACGACACGACGATCAACCGGTGGCACACGTCGAAGAACACGGCGCGGATCAATGCGTCGAATCCTTGCAGCGAATACATGTTTCTGGACGATACGGCGTGCAACCTGGCCTCGCTAAACTTGATGAAGTTCGTGAATGCCAGCGGACAGTTTGACGTGCCGGCGTTCAAGCATGCGGTGGACGTGACGATCACGGCGCAGGAAATCCTGGTGGACAACGCGAGCTATCCGACGCCGAAGATCGCGGAGAATTCGCACAACTTCCGGCCGCTGGGCTTGGGGTATGCGAACCTCGGTGCGCTGCTGATGTCCATGGCACTGCCGTACGATTCGGATGAAGGGCGCGACGTGGCGGGCGCGATCACCGCGATGATGTGCGGGGAAGCATACGCGCAGTCTTCGCGGATTGCGGAGCGCATGGGGCCATTCCCAGGCTACGAAGTGAACCGCGAGCCGATGCTGGACGTGATTCGCATGCATCGCGAGGCCATGCGCGGGATCAAACCGGAGCACGTGCAGACAGAATTGTTTCTGGGAGCGCAGGAGTCGTGGGACACGGCGCTGAAGCACGGGGAAGAGTTCGGGTTCAAGAATTCGCAGGTGACGGTGCTGGCGCCGACGGGAACCATCGGCTTCATGATGGATTGCGACACGACGGGAATCGAGCCGGACCTGGCGCTGGTGAAGTACAAGAAGCTGGTGGGCGGCGGGCTGATCAAGATCGTGAACAACACGGTGCCTCAGGCGCTGATGAAGCTGGGTTATACGCCGGAGCAGAGCAGCGAGATCGTTTCGTATATCGACAAGAACGGGAAGATCGAAGGCGCGCCGTACTTGAAGATGGAAGATTATCCGGTGTTTGATTGCTCGCTGGCGCCGCAGGGCGGCGGGCGTTCGATCACCTGGACGGGGCACGTGAAGATGATGGCGGCGGCGCAGCCGTTCCTTTCGGGCGCGATTTCGAAGACCATCAACATGCCCGAGGAATCGACAATTGAAGACATCATGAACGCGTACATTGAATCGTGGAAGGTGGGGCTGAAGGCCGTGGCCATCTACCGAGACAATTCGAAGCGTTCGCAGCCGCTGAACGCGGGCGGAAAGAAGGAAGAGAAGCAGGCGGAAACAGCGGCCGTGGTGGAACACATGCAACGAGAACTCTTTGCGCGAGCAGTGCGCGAGAAGATGCCGGTGGAGCGTGCGTCGGTGACGCATAAGTTCAGCGTCGGCGGCCACGAAGGCTACATCACCGTCGGGATGTACGAGGACAATCGGCCCGGCGAGATCTTCATCAAGATGTCCAAGGAAGGCTCGACGCTTTCCGGGGTGATGGACGGGCTGGCGCTGACGATTTCGCTGGGCTTGCAATACGGTGTGCCGCTGAAAGTGTTTGTGGACAAGCTGGTGAACACCCGGTTCGAACCATCAGGGATTACGCCGAATCCGAACATTCGATTTGTTTCGTCGGTGCTGGACTATATCGCGCGGTGGCTGGGCGGGCGGTTCATCTCGTCGGACTATTTGAAGCTCAATGGCGGGGCTCCGGTCGAGCATGCCGGCGCTGCTGTTCCCGCTCCGGCGATTCTGGCGGCGCTTACGGCGCTTCCCGCGGGACCGTCCGCCGTAATGCAGACGAACGCGCATGAAGGCGCGCCGACGTGCAGCGAGTGCGGCATGCTGATGGTGCCGAACGGCGCGTGCTACAAATGCGAAAACTGCGGCAGCACGAGCGGCTGCAGCTGATGCGCCAAGGAGAGGTGAGAACACAAATACGATGAGCGCACTCCCATCGGGTACAGGTGTGGCAGCACGGCTGGCCCCGGCAAAACCCAAAACGCACGGCTTTCTGCACATTGTTCGGCACGGTGCGGGACCCAACGCCATTTACATCGTGACGTATCACCGCTTAAATCACGAAGGCCCTTCGGCTTCACAGCGATTGGAAGGGCATCCGAAACCGTTGCTGGCGGAAGGCGCGCAGGCGCTGATCGAATTGCTGGAACGGATTGGCGTGGATTTTCATCTAAATGAGGTGCGCGGGGCACTGGAAGATATCCTTCGGCTCGGCTCAGCCAACATCCCCGATCTGTGGCTCAGCGACGAGGAGATGCTCGAGAAAGGCCTCGTCGAGGGCTAGGATCAAACTGAAGACGAAACAACGGCCGGAGCAGAAATGCTTTGGCCGTTGTTTTTTTCAGAAGCGAAAACAGGACTCGATGTCGTGACGACCTATCACTGGGCTACCGGGACTGCAGCGGGCACACGGTGAAACCGCTTCCACCCGATGCGCAAGGGCCAGAAGAGTAGCGCGAGCCAGAACAGTATCGGCAGGCCGAATTCGAACAGAATGCCCAGAACAAAAGCCGCGGAAGAGAAGATGGCGCCGACCCCATCCACAAAAGAATTACGAAGCTGAAGGAAGAAGCCCGCAAGATTCGTCTGAAGAGGGGCGCGGTAATCTTCGACCAAAGTGAGGCGGATATGGGCCTGGGCGACGGTGGAGACCAAACCCTGATTCTGGCGCGCTGCTTCGTCCACGGCTTCATTGGCCTGGGCAATATCCTTTTCCAGAGCGACCGCGTCCCGCAACTCTCCTTTGCGCTCGCGCTGCAATTTTTGAAGGCGCGAGAGACTGGTTTGCGCCGCGGAAAGACGCCGCGCGGCGGTGGCGAGTTTCACGGCAAAATCTTCGCCTGCCTCGGAGAGTCCTTCTACGCGGCCGAGAGTCTTGAGGTCAGCCAGCGTGACGTCGAAATCGTTGGACGGGACGGAAACCGTTGTCGCCAGGGCACGGCCATAGCCGGAACGGCTTTCCGTTCGCAAATCTTCCAGATAGCCGTGATGAGTGGAAACGATTTGATGGAGCGCGGCGAGGGAACGATCGAAGGCGGAGGAGCGAGCGCGGAGGTCGGCGCTGCGGGCGATCCACGGTTCGGCAGCACCCTTCTGGAGCATCGCCATATCCACTGAGCCGGTGGACCACATGCTACCGACGTCCCATCCGAGGGAGGAAAGCGCACTCGATCTCGATGAAGCAATCCCGGAGAAGAGCTCGCGGACGGCGACGCGGCAGGCGACGACGAAAACAAGAATGAATGCGAAGAGTCCACCGACGACAAGAACGATTCGTTTTGCCAGAGAGCGACGCTGAGAGAGTTCGGACATGATTGCCTCTTGGCGCTGGGCCGTTGTGGCTGCGGTCACTGGTGCGAAGCGCTACAGAGATAGAGGCCGACGTTGGCGGAAAAGTTCCCGGCTATGCACGGAGGTTGGGATCGTGTCAGACGATCTTATTATCGCGGACGGGGACGGAGGGGCGGACGCGCGGTGAGGGAGCGGGGGCGCATGCGGAAGCGCGGTCCGAGGGGCGGAGGGACGTTGCGGAGGAAGTCGCCGCAGCAGGGGCAGTGGCCGTTATTGAGAGTGGGCACGGTGATATCGGCGCGCATCCATTGGCCGCGGGCTTCGCAGAGCGGATTGATGCACTGCACGGTAAAACCGGGCAAGTATTGCATGTAATCTCCCTCCGAGGCCTCGAGCTCAGGTTCTTTTCCTGGCAACCGCACAACGAACGAGTGCTTGACGGTCACACTTTGAAAAAAAACCAAGCTCCGCTAGCCGGCCAAAACCCCTCGCACGATCCAATGGATGGAAAGCCGCGATCTCGCGACACCGGCTACAGCGTTTGACTGGGACGCGCGGGAACAGTGCCAGCGATGGGGCGGATTGTGGCGCGAGCGGACTGTGGTGTCAAGAGAAAAGAGTACAACGGATTGTGGTATGGTTGCGGGGGCATTTCTGGTGACTGGTGACTAGTGAAGAGATGCCAGCATCGCGGGGAATACGTTCAGGTAGATCCGGAAATAGGAAAGATTCGGTTTGCGTAGTAAGGAGTGATGGTGACGCGGCACGATGTTTGAGTGGAAGGGCCGCGAGACGGAGAGAGAGATGCCGACGACAGGGAAGTTTGATTTGGGTGGCGCAGGGATGCCGCAGATGCCGAATTTGACGGGCGCCGGGAAGAGGATTTTGCAGCTAGCGGTCCTGATTGTGTTGTTTTTTGTGTTGATGGCGAGCATCACGTCCATTCCGACGGGGAATGTGGGGGTGCTTACGCTGTTTGGGCGCGTGACGGGAGATGTGCTGCCCGAGGGAATTCACATGATCAATCCACTGAAGTCGGTGGAGAAACTCTCGGTGCAAACGCAATCGGTGAAGGAAAGCGCCAACGTGCCTTCGAACGAAGGATTGATCCTGGCGCTGGACACGTCGCTGCTTTTCCGGCTGGACAAGGCGATGGCGGCGCAGGTGTATCAGACGGTTGGCGCGGATTATGCTGAAAAGATCGTGGAGCCGACGCTGCGGGCGGCGATCCGCGCGTCCACATCGGCGCATTCGGCAAATGCGCTCTACACGAATGCGCGAGAATTGGTGCAGCAGCAGATTCAGGATGAGTTGAAATCGCAACTCGCGCCGCGCGGCGTGATCGTCGAAAATGTGCTGCTGCGCGACGTGCAGTTACCGGCCATGCTGAAGAGTTCCATCGAAGCGAAGCAACAGGCGGAGCAGGACGCGCTGCGGATGAGCTTCATCCTGCAAAAGGAAAAACAGGAAGCGGAACGCAAGCGCATCGAGGCGCAGGGCATCGCGGACTTTCAGAAGATTGTGGCGGCGGGGATCAGCCCGCAATTGCTCGAATGGAAAGGCATCGAGGCCACGGAAAAGCTGGCGGCGAGTGCGAATGCCAAGGTGGTGATCATCGGCAATCCGAAGAATGGGCTGCCGCTGGTGCTGGAACCGAGGTAAGAGAGAATCCGGAAAACTAGGGTTTGGGCGGAGCAGCGGGCGCGGGAGGCTGGGTCGCGGTGGTGTCCTGCGGCGGCTGCAGTTCCAAGATACGGGCCTTCAGGCGCGCGACTTCTTCCTGCTTATCGCCAATCTGCTGCTTCTGGGCGTCCAATTTCGCCTTTCCAGCGGTGTCGTGCACATAGTCGGGATTGGAAAAGTAGGTGTCCTGCGCCAGGGCCAATTCGCGCTGCATTAGATCAAGATCGCTTTGCGCTTGCTTGAGCTGTTCCTTGAGTTGGGCCACTTCCTGCGAATCTTTTTGATCTTTCGGATCTTTCGAGCCATCCGCAGCGGGTGGATTGGGCGCGCCGCCGGAGGAGGGGGCGGGAAACCCCGACGCAGGTGAGGCAGGTGCGGCATCGGGTGCAGCAGGTTTTACGTCGTCTTCGGTAATGACTCTTGCGGGTTTGGGCGCTGTTTTTTTCTGCTCGCGGGCACGGCGGGCGGCTTCCGCAACGGACTGAGTATCCTGGGATTGTGCGAAGGTGGCCGCTGGAAGCAATAAGGCGGACAAAACCGCGGGAAGGGCCACGCGCAATCGGATGCAGCACAACATGATACGACTCCTCATGAAAGGTTGAGCTGGGGCAATTCCCACCATACCTCGCCGCGAGGCGTATGACAATCCCCCGCAGGGAAGCGGGGCGAATCAGCCAATGCAGAGAATAAAACGCGCGTGGGACAGGTCATACGCTCATGGAACGGGGCCTGACGTTACCAGAAGGTGTTCAGAGGTTTCCCGCAGCAACCTGCGCGGACGAAACATCGCGGAATGAGAAGTGCGTTTGCAAATTTTTGACCGGCTGGCCGTTGGTTTCCGCGTAAGGGTAGATGAAATAGTTCAGCGGAGCGCTCTTTTGGTCCGCGGAAAGGCGTATGTCGCGGCCGTAGGTGAAAAAGACGCGGTTGGTATCATGAGCGCCGAAGAAATAGTCGTGCTTGGCCGGATTCTTCCAGGCTTCGGAGGCGTCCACGGGGACCCAGCCGATGCCGTCGAGATAAAACTCAGCCCAGCAGTGATACCCGGGAATGTCACCTTCGGTTTTGCCTTCGGGCAGGGGGAAGCCAATTTCGAAACGAGCGGGAATGCCGGATGAACGCGCCATGCCGATGAAAAGAGAGTGGAAGTCGGTGCAGTTGCCCCGCTTCGAGGTGCACGCCCAGATGGCGTCACCGCGGCCCCAGCCTTCGCCGGATTTGTCGTAGCGCATCGTGGAGACAACATACTCGTAGATGTGTCGGGCCTTTTGGATTTCGGTGGTGTCGCCGGCGGTGTGCTCTTTGGCGAGTTCGGCGATGGTGCCATTGAGAGGAACGAGCTTGTCTGGCTCGAGGTTGCGGCGCATGTTGGGATCGCTGGAAGCGGAGGAGGAGACCGTCTTGAGCGAGGCAGTGTCCAATGAGACTTTATGCTCGCGGCGGACCGCGGTGAAGTGAACGCTGACATCAAAACCGGCAGCGGCCTGCTGCGCCGTGGGCGTAAACACCGCGAACACGTTTCCGTATTCGGGGTCGCGGCCTTGGGAATATCCAACGGGACTGTCAATGTGCAGACTGCGAATGTCCTGGTAACCATCCGTTTGCGGCAGGGGAATCCAGAGATGCGTGGAGCCAGCGGAATCCGGATTGGCGGGAACGTGGACTTGATAGGTGAATTCGAATGAGCGCACCGGCACTACGGCGCTGGTTTCCGCGGGCGACGGGCGACCGGCATGGGCGGCAAGGACCAAAACAACCGAGGCCAGGAGAAGCGACGAGAAAAATAAGCGGATGCGCTGCATGGGGGACTCCTGTGCGGGCAGAGTAGCCCAGGAATGGTACGCCTGCGATTATACTGAAAAACGGATAGAAGCAAACACCGGGGTCAAAAAGCGAGACATGAGAATGTCCTTGAAGTGGGCGATCACCGAGTTGTCTCTTCTCCTTATCCTTTGCGGAGCGCCCGGGGCCGGCGCACAGCAAACGCCGTCTTCGAAGCCGGAGTCAGTGGGCGGCGAAGCGGCGGCGATTCCCGTAAAACCGGAGAGAATCGCGCCAAGGTCCGAACATCGCTTTTGGGACAAGGAGAACGACTGGCTGTTTGCGGGAGTAGGGGCGGCGCGCACGCTGGATTATTTTTCGACGTTGAATTTGAGGCGCCGGGGCGACCAAGAACTCCTGGTCACGAACGATCTTGTGGACAATCACGCGGCGTTCGCCGTGGTCGAGGCCGCGGGAACCGGCGTTTCGATCGGCGCGTCGTATTTATTTCATCGCTATGGACGCCACAAGTTGGAGCGATGGACTTCGATTGTGCACATTGGCCTAACGACGACCGGGGCGGCGCGCAACTACGGCTTGAAGACGGCACATCATCCGGCGACCGTTCCCTAGGCAGCCCGCTGTCCGCAGGCGGAAACGGTTTTAAATGGGCATTCGTCCAATAGAGGCAGATGGAATATTGCGAATCGAACGATAGTCCTGCATACTCGCGCGGCGCGCGAGACTGTCCCCCAGCGCGTCGAGACCCGCGATGAGAAAAATCCGAGGAAGTCACATGGGGCGTGGGGCATCCATTCTCATTTTCTTTTTCGTAGTTTGCGTGAGTCTGGGTTTTTCTCAGGTTTCGCTCGCGGCAGCCCCACAGTTGACTCGTACGGAGCCGAAGCCGGCTTCGGCGGAACCTTCTTCGCCGGAGAAGACCGCGCAGGAAGGTCCCGCTCCTCAATCCCAAACTTCCGAGCAGACCAAGACCGAGCAATACACGCTTTCGCAAGAGCGCTATGAGAAGGCGGTGGCGTATTCGCGGGCAGATTACACGCTGTACTTCGTATCTTATTTTCTTGTCGGACTTTTCCTGTTTCTACTCTTGCGGTTGGGAGTGGCGGCGAAGTTTCGAGACATCGCCGAGAACGTGAGTGAGAAGAAGTGGGTACAAGGAATGGTGTTCGTTCCACTGCTGTTCCTGACGATTGACGCGTTGGACCTGCCGATCAGCGTGTACTGGCACGCGCTTTCTCTGCGCTACGAGCAGTCGATCCAGAGCTGGGGTTCGTGGTTCTGGGACTGGGCGAAGGGAGAGTTCGTGGTGATGGTTTTGGCGATTCCCGTCGTTCTGGTCCTGTTTACGTTGATGCGGCGCAGCCCGCGGCGATGGTGGCTGTATGCGTGGGTGCCGGCGGTGCTATTCGAATTGGGGCTAATTGTCATCACTCCCATGGTGATCGATCCGCTGTTCAACAGGTTCGAGCCTCTGAGCAAAGAGCACCCAGGCCTTGTCGCCTCCATCGAAACGTTAACGAAGCGCGCGGGCGTGCCGATTCCTCCGGAGCGCATGTTCCTGATGCTGGCGAGCCAGAAAACCAACGCGATCAACGCGTATGTAACTGGATTGGGAGCTTCCAAGCGCGTCGTCATTTGGGACACCACCATACAAAAAACCACGAAGGACGAAGCCCTGTTTATCGTTGGGCATGAGCTCGGACACTACGTTCTCGGGCACGTTTGGAAAGGCTTTCTGTTGGGTGCGGCGGGGCTTTTGCTGGCGCTGTATCTGGCATTTCGCGGCTTGCACTGGGCTCTTGATCATTGGGCGAGAGATTGGAAGATCTATGGCCCGGAAGACTGGGCTTCGCTCGCGGTGCTGTTGCTGCTGCTGCATGTGCTGTTGTTTTTTTCTTCGCCGATCATCAGCGGAGTCAGCCGCACGGAGGAGCACGCCGCCGACGTGTACGGACTGGAAGTGATTCATGGGCTGATTCCGAATTCGGCGGAAGTTGCGGCGCATGCGTTTCAGGTGCTTGGGGAGCTGGACTTGTCAGATCCGAATCCGCCGGCGTTCATCACCTTCTGGCTTTATTCCCACCCACCGCTGGGAGACCGGCTGGTGTTCGCGCACAGGTATGATCCGTGGTCCAAGGGGGAATCGCCGAAGTACGTGAAATAGCGGCGAGCGGCAGCCCGGCGGTGTTTTACTGTGAGTAGCGCGAGTTGGCGTGCTTGCGAGCGAAGGCGGCAACTTTGCTGCGGTTGCCGCAAGAGGCCATGGAGCACCAGCGGCGGCGATGCGTGCGCGAAGCGTCGTAGAAAAAAAGGCCGCATCGCGGGTTGGCGCAGAGGCGAATCGGAGCCTTGGCGCCTTCGACGACGATCTCCGCGGCGGAGCGCGCGATGGCGGCGAGCAGCCAGTCCAGGCTGTCATCGCGAGCGATATACTCGATGCGCCAGGATTGGTTTTGCTGCAACAGTTCGTCGTGGCCTTCCGTGACGCGGAGGATGGCATTGACCGGTTCAACCCATTCCCGGGCGATGCGCTCTTTTCGGACCATGGCCGAGAACACGCGATGAAGCGATTCCCGGAGCCGATGGGATTTATCGAGAAGCGCTTCCGCAGACTGAGGGTCACTCTGGGGCAAGATGAGGAGGCGGGCGCCCCTCTCGGAGGAGACAATGCGCGATGCCTCGAGGAAAGCGATGAGTTCCTCCCAATGCAGCTGTTGGGGACGGGGAGCGGCATTGATGAAATTGAGGGCGAGGCGTCCGCCCAGGAGAGTGTAGGTTTTAGTGAAGCTCGGCGAGGGCATGGGAA
>Ga0207079_1086_pt1 | contig 15604 bp, 13 predicted proteins | sample Alteio_BWMinHeat_61_FD_153525 | JGI IMG/M metagenome (GOLD analysis project Ga0207079, IMG submission 153525) | Enriched cells from forest soil in Barre Woods Harvard Forest LTER site, Petersham, Massachusetts, United States -... | ecosystem: Environmental > Terrestrial > Soil > Temperate forest >...
TCCCCAAATGTGCCTGAGCTGCTCCAACTGTACATCGGTAGCTTGAGGCCCAAGGGCAAGTCTCGCCGGATCTCCGGGCAACGCTCTAGTAAGAACAAAAACAAGGATCGATAATCCGACCAGAGTTGGTATTATGGTCGCAAGCCGTCTCATGACATAGGTTAGGTATGTCAAAAAGACTATCTCAATTGAACTGACTTACTGAGCACACCACGATTCCTTGGCAAACCTCTTTGTCAGTATCCAATATAAGAGATCGAGCGTCGACTCGGCTTATTTTGCCCGCTAGGCGTTGGGATTCCAAGTCCAATAGTAGATTCGTTCCCATAACAATTCAAAGCTGTAAGTAAATTGTGCGTGGGCATCGTGCGGGACAACAACTCCTTGTTCCATTATTGGTATTGCTGGCATCTGCTGAGCAAGAATCAGCTGCGCAGACATGTAGTCCTGTAAAGCTTGCGACGAGTTGGTTGCTGTTCTTGCGTCATCGAGTAACTTATCTAGTGTGGCATTTGCAAAATAGTCTGGGTTTATTGCTACTGTGTGACTTGCGTTACTTGGCACCGAATGAAATGTAGGAAATAAAAGTGCTCCAGGGTCGGGGTAGTCTACAAATTCTCCAATTGTCGCCATGTCAACTAGAGAGGACCCATTCCCGCCGAACTGACCTTGGTATGTTGCAAAGTTGAGGTCTTGTTCGTTAATAGTTATGCCGATGAGCTTTGCGTTGGCGCCGAGTTGGAAGCATATCAATCTGCTCAATTCAGAACCATCAATAGCTCCACAAGTAAGTGCCCTAAGTCCGGACGGATTGATACCCGAGGCACTTAGTTCTGCTTTCGCAGCTGAAATGTTCGCATAAACTGGGTGAGGTACATTACTACTAAATCCGGGGTACACGCTCGGAAGCATCCCCCATGCTAGCGGGGCATCGTGGAAAAGGCCATTAGCTCTTACATTCTTTTCAAAGTCAGTGTAGTTGAATAGGTATGCCAGCGCTCTTCTAAAGTGGGCGTTGTTGAGAGGAGCAACGGCATCGTTGGTCAAGACAAAAAATGCATTACCCGGACGAGATGGACCCGTAATTGCAAATCCTGATGTGTTTGCAATGGTCTTGTAGAACTCAGCGGATAGAAATTCTCCTGCAAACGCCCCGGGCGTCTGTTGGAAGCGCACCTTTACTGTAGTTTCTGCGTTATTCGCGTAAAGGGTCTCGCCGAAAATCTGATTTTGCTTCCAGCCTCGCCAATAATTTAGATACGCATTGAAAGTGTAAGAAACTCCCTGCACCCATTGTGTTAACGTGTAAGGCCCCGAACCCGCATCGTGTCCTTGCGTAAACCATGTCGTACCATAGTCGCCATTGCTACCGTAGCTCCCAGAGGATTGAGTGTTCGCCATGACTAACTTCGAGTTGAGCACGAACATGAAGGGCATTGTCGTGAGAAATGAACTGTACGGCTTTTCAAGATTGAATTCAACGGCCGAATTGTTTAGAGCCTTGACATCCCCTGGCTTTAGCACCCCTACCCACAAATAGGAGAACCCCTGAAGAATCGCCATTACTCGATCAGAAGAATAAACTACATCGGCAGCTGTTACTGGTGTCCCGTCATGGAAAGTTGACTGTCTGAGAATGAAAGTATAATGAAGCCCATCTGAACTCGATGTCCAACTACTCGCTAGGCCTGGGCTGAGGCCGGGCGGATTATTTCCGTCGTACGCGAGAATACCGTCGTACATATTGAGTCCGATCTGCCCACCTGAGGTATCTGTACTTATGGCAGGATCTGGAATCGACAATCCAGCAGCATAGAAGAAACTTACATTGTTTTTCTGGCCCGGCCAGCTCCCTTGGGAGACGCTCCCAGCTGTGCTTGACGAAGCACTCGAAATTACACTAGAAGATGAAGAAATTGGGCTAGATGACGAAGTGCTAGAGACGGAGGTTAAACTCGTCGTACTTGTAGTTGTAGTTTGGCTTAGTGCGAAATATGCAGCGGCCACAAGAATTACGATAATAATGACTACGACTACTCCGATAGCGACTCTTGCAATGCCAGAACGTTGAGACATTACAATGGGGAAACATAGGCGGTCTATTTATCCTTTTAACTCGCGAGTATGACCCAAAGGGATAATTCAAACATGAGCTTTCGATACCTGCCTCAATTTGGGCAAAAATAAGATCGCTCTAAATTCCGTAATGCGCCATTACGGGTTCTGTTAACTTGTCGGTTGTTGCCGGATGGATATTATGCTCAATCAACCGAAGACGTAACAGTCCCCCATTATGCCTGGTTCGAAAAGACCTAGTCGCTCCAATAGCTAAATATTCAAAAGTGGTGCTTGGCTTCTATGTGGTAATATTACATCGATGCAAAATTGCTTATCGTCCGAGCAATCCACAACATACCATTTTCTAGCAGGTCTAATCTAATATGCTCATTTGGGGCGTGAATGAGCGCTCCGGTATGCGATATCCCAAGAGAAACTACTGGCACTTCGTATCTTTGTCTGAACACAAACATTGGACCCGATCCTGGATCGCTTAGTCTCGTTATTGTTTTTCTCTGGAAAACCTCGTCGCCGGCATCGACGGCCGCCTTGACGAATGGATCTCTATAGTTGGTCCTGGCGGGAGAGAGGCTTGAAATAACGCTCATCTGAATATCCTTGAAACCATTATTATCCAAGTAGCTCCTCAATCTCTCTTTTTGTTCCTTAGGGTCTTGATCAGACGCTAAGCGAAAGTCCATCCTACAATGAGCTTCAGCCGGCAAAACGCTCTTAATTCCAGGCCCGGTGTATCCTGCCCAAATACCAGAAATGTTGGCAGTTGGACCGTCTACAAGTGCTTTTCTCGCGTCAGAGTTGCTCATCCCGGGCGGCAAATCATCGACTCCATAGGTTCTAAGAATTGTCTCCGCGTTAAATGGTTGGTTATTTAGGACATTGACTTCTTCGTCCGTGAGAGTCCTGATTTTTTGATTCCATTCAGGTATCATGATTTCCCCTTTTTTATTCGTAATAAGAGACAACATTCTAACTAGCTTCCACGGAGCACTGGGAAGAACAGGGGCATACATACTGTGGGCATCTGTTGAAATGGTTTTCAAAATAAACTCCACCGCCAACATTCCCTTCAATCCGAGCGTAACAATGGGTGTTCCTGAATCGTCGATAGCTCCGCCACCCTCCCAGATTACCGCATCTGCCCTAAAGAGATCTTGATTCTGACCAATGTATTCATTCAAATGTAGACTGCCAGTCTCTTCCTCTCCCTCAAAACAGAATTTTATGTTGCAGGGTGGTTGGCCATGAACCTTGATGAAGGATTCAACGACTTTCAGTCGCGCAACGAGTTCACCTTTATCATCTGATGTGCCTCGCCCGTACAATTTTTCTCCCCGGACTTCAGGCTTAAAAGGAGGCGATTCCCATTTCTCAAGAGGTTCTTCTGGTTGAACGTCGTAATGGTTGTAAAATAGAATAGTTTTCTTTGAAAGGGTTGAACTTACCTCTCCGTAGATTATAGGAGCTGAACTATCAATTTTGATGATCCTTGTGTCAGCGCCAATTTCTTCGGTCATTCTTCTAACAAGCTCAGCGCATTCGTCAATACCTTGAGACCTGGCAGAAACGCTGGGCTGAGCGACAAGTAGAGAAATATCTCTGATGAAAGACACTTGATTTTCGTGAAGGAATTTGTTTAGCTTCTGATCAAGCATGTTATTCGAACACCCTCCAAACGAAAGGACGTGAAATTAAAATATTAACGAGGAGCTAGTCATTCTCTTTCTGCTATCTGGTGATTGCGAGGATGATCATTTCGACAAAAAGAATCCCGCCCGCCATGGAATAGAGGACGACGTTGCTCGTTATCTTCTTTTGGAAATGAGGATCATTTTTTTCCGTACGAATTCGAATGATGGATTTTTGCAAGAATGCTGAACTACTTAGTTCAAACGCACTTCCTGACAGCATTAGAATCGCGGCTTCTAGAAGAAGAATGAGGGCAAAAATGTCTAATATTGAATAATTGAATAATTCTGATATTAGGACGGCGGCCACAATATCAATTGAATTCAATATCGCGATTATTTTGATGGATGTTATTGCAGCCTTAAGCAGCCAGTGCAATCAATTATCGCATCTCAAGCACTCTTAAAGGAGTTTCCTAGTGTTAACAGTTTACTTCTATTCGGAAGTAGAGGAAACATTCATCTTTTCCTGCATACTCTCGACGAATTGTTTACCTTCGGATAATTCCTGTTCTACATCAATTCCCGCAATATCGAGGCTTAACACTCCATCATATCCAGAGTATTTGAGAGCCTCGAAAACTGGCTCCCAGTCGACCTTCCCCTGACCAGGAGACCAGTGCCAATCAGTTATTCCATCATTGTCGCTAAGATGCACGCAAAACATTCTCTTTCCCAGTTTCAATATTGATAGGGGAATAATTTCTCTGACCATGTGCAGATGACTAATGTCAATCACACCTCCAATATTGTCACTATCAACGGCTTCTATGAGCCTTAGGAGTGCATCGGTATTACTCAGTAGCTCGGATGGCCTTGATTCGATAGAAAGCATTAATCCATTTCTCTGAGCGAATTTTGCGTGTTCTTTCATCGAAGAAACATAACGCTCCCATACCTTATTCCAAGATGTAGGATTTACTCGATTCCCCATTGATCCGTCCCCCCACAGCGTATCCAAACTAACGGGTGGAGACAATATTTCAATAGTGGTTGTGTTAGTATTGGAAGCTAAACGGCCGATCCCAGACCAGGGTTCATCGAGTTCTCCCTGGACAGACCCGAATATCCGGGGATGGAGGAATCCAATGTATATATGATCGATTTTAGCTGAGTAACTTTTGCAAGCATCGTTAACTTTTCTAAGATTTACTGGAGCTAAGAAATTGGTGAGCTGGGATTCAGTATAGAACCACAAATCGACTGAACGAATGCCCAACTCAGCTATTCTTCTTATTGCATGTGCAATTGTCTCGGGGTCGGGTGCAGAGGAAGTGCTAGCTGACGATGCGGTAGATTTCTTCTCTAGCTGACCACAAAAGAGCCTCATAGCCAGAGAAGAGCATCCGATCCTCATAATGGGCAATGCGAAATGCCGTACACGTTTATTCTTATTCTCTACAGTTACCATTTGCCGAAAATCCAAGCGTGAATTTTATCGGAAAACACAATAAGCAGCTAGTTTTCACGATTCTCAATTCAGAATGAGCCTAGATCTTACGACGGGAACCGCCGAAGAACTCAAGATGTCATCGATTGCGGCGCCGAAGTTGAAACTGAGGCAAGAGTTGTTAGACATCGAAGAACTTGCCCTTTCAATTAGCAGTAAAGGCCTTTTACAACCGATCATAGTGAGACCGCAGGACGGAAAATTCGAACTAGTTGCCGGGTCGCGACGCTTTGCAGCATGTAAACTACTTGGGTGGAGAAAAATATCTTGTCAGATAATAGAAGCCAATGAGCAAGAATCATTTGAAGTCGCGTTAGCCGAGAATATTGCTCGAAACAGTCTCGATCCAGTGGAAGAAGCCAAAGCCTTCGATATTTACATAAAGAAATATGGGTGGGGCTCGGAGACTCAGCTCGCGAAAAAAATAGGCAAAAGTGCAGCGTATATATCCAAACGGCTTCGTCTTTTGTCACTGCCGCCAGAAATGCTGGAGAAACTCTTTCGGCGCCGAAAGAATCCAAGCCTTGCGGAAGAAATCATGACTATCCGCGATACTGGGCTTAGAGAACAGCTGGTGGATCTTTCCTCCGACATGGATCTTTCGAGCAAAGATATTAGGAGAATTGGTTCAGGAATAGTATCCGAAAAGTTGGCTTCAGATATCGCTGGGTTGCAACAGTATCGGACGACGGACGAACGCAAGCATAGAGTGATAAATAATGCGATCCAACGCACAGTCATTGCATTGAGAATTGCTATGCATCGCCTCGACGATGTTATTGATAGTGTAGGGGAAGAGGAATGGGTGTTAAAGGAGATATTACTCCAACAGAGGCAATCGTTGCATACCCAAATTGATCTCGTTGGCAATTTGAAAAAGAGATTTGAACGCCTGTCAAATTTCAGAACTTGAATCTTATTCCTCCGTGTTTTCTAACAGAACGCCGCCGAAACGAACACAAGGAATCACGGATCTGCGAAGGAAATGATTCTTGTATTAAGTGAACAAAATGTAAAAGCAGTCCTGGGGATCAAAGACGCCATTGATGTAGTAGAGCAGGCCTTTTTCGATTTCGATGACAAAAACATCGAAATGCCAAGCAGGATAGGCATGATTATGTCTCCATCTGTGGGAGTTTTCAGTGTCATGCCCGCTTTTTTTCGCGGGTCGGGCGCCCTGGGTATCAAGATAGTGACCCACTATCCTCATAACCAGGAAACTTACGGATACCCAGCCACTCAGGCAAACGTGCTGTATTATGATTCGAAGAATGGACATTTACTGGCTATTATGGGTGGATCTTACTTGACCGCGATAAGGACAGCCGCCACGTCCGCTGTCGCAGCGAAATATCTTGCAAGGAACGATAGTAAGATTGTCGGAATTATTGGATCGGGAATTCAAGCCGAGGCCCAGCTCGAAGCTATCTGTTGCGTAAAACCTATTGAACTGGCGAGGGTTTACAGTCCAAATTCTACCCACAGACATTCTTTTGCACAGAAAATGTCAAAGAAATTAGAAAAGCCAATAGTCGAAACATCAAATGCCTACGAAGCAGTCAAAGGTGCCGACATAGTAATAACTGCAACATCTTGCTCGAAACCAGTTATTTCAGGAGATTGGCTTGGTGCAGGAGTTAGCGTGATCTCAATCGGTTCTGGTTTCCCCGATTGGAGGGAACTAGATGACGCAGTTATTACCAAATCCAAGATAGTGGCTGATTCTGTAGAAGCAGCGACTCGCGAATCTGGTGACTTCATCATCCCCATAAAAAAGGGAATCATGACCAAGGAAGATATTCATGCCAGCCTAGCTGAAATTGTACAAGGGAAGAAATCGGGCAGGAAGACTAGTCAGGAGATAACATTGTTCAAATCAGTGGGTCTAGCCCACGAAGATGTTGCAACCGCAAAGTTCGTCTACGAACAGGCGAAATCAAGAAGTGTTGGAGTAGCGGTAGAGCTTTGAAATTTTGATTCTGTATTGATGTCAATTCTTAGCAGAACCAGGAAGATCACGCTGAGGGCTCATTCGTCCTTCATGAGATCTCAACCTTCATTGTCGGGAGTATCTTTGAAATTTCTGTTTTTAGTTCATAAGTAGTCTCGGCTGTTGCTGGAAGTAGCGGTAGCCTTGGATCGCCAGCTGACAGACCGAGCATGTTCATAGCGGCTTTTATTGGCGTAGGACTTGTCTCTCGGCCACCGGCGCCGATTCCTAACATCTCCATCAAAGGATAGAGTCTAATCTGAAGATCCCTTGATTTTTTCAAATCGCCCTTCAGATACGATTGGTAAATGTCTATCATCATTTTTGGAAATATTGAAGCGACGATACTTTGTACACCCACACAGCCAAGTGCCAATCCAGGATAGAACAGCCAATCTTCGCTAATTAGTTGAAGCTGATCTCCCACGAGCCCCTTGATTTTCATCACTCTGGCAAGCGAGGGTTCTTTGAATCCAACAAAATTTGAAAATTCTTCTGACAGTTTTTGTACGACTTCGGCGCTCATATCTATACCAGATCTATGTACAGCGTTATAGATCACAATCGGAGAATCGACCGAACTCAGAATTTTGCTAAAATGTGCAAGTAAGCCCTGCTGCGTTGGTTTTGTGTACGCTGGTGTTGAAAGGTAAGAACCATCAACGCCAAGATCTTTCGCGAATTTGACCATCCTTATTATTGCATCGGGGGAAGCACCCGGCGCACCTGCCATCACAGGCACTCTGGCATTAACAAATTCCACCGTAGTTCTAACTACTTTTTCATATTCTTCTATGCTTAGCAATGAACCCTCGCCAGTTGTCGAGCAGGGCTCGATTGAATTAAGCCCGCTATTCAAATAAAATGTTAGATTCTTGCGAATACCTTCTGTGTCAACTTTGTTATCTTTTGTAAATGGAGTAATGGTTCCTAAATTGACCCCATTGCTACTCAGTTTAGGCATGAACCTGACGCGGCTACCCTTCTATTTAAAACTAAACGAATTATTGGGTTTCGCTAAACTCGGAATATCAAGATCAAAAAACTTCGTACTGAAAAATTGTAAAAAATGGTTAATCGATTCAATCGAGAAGCCATTTTTTGTTTTTTCCCCGCATTAGGAATGATAGAAGATCAGAAACCAATGAGTGCACCGTAACGATAGCCGAGAACATTCGATAAAGGATCCACGAATGAATTAGGCTTGTTAATGAGTACAATACCTTTCACTGGCGAAGTGAGGTTCTCAATCTCACGACCAAATTCGTCAGTAACAAGAGCAACAGGATCTCCTTCAGCAATCATATTTCCTGGAACTGCCACCGGACGCCAAAACCCTACTTTTTTTGCCATTACTCTTCTTGCCTCGTTTATGTAGACTCTTCTTTGCGGATTTGGTATTTTGGGAGTACCTTCGAGCATTTTCAAATGCTTCATTACGTTTAGGATGCCGAGGTACTGCACGTCGACATCTTCATTCCCTGCTACAGTACTTCCGGCTTCAATTATGACACGCCCTAATTTCACTCGTCCCAGTATTTTCATCGCCGAAGAAGTAGGCAAATATTCATCGGCCAGGACTGTACTACTACCAATTTCCCCCTTGTATTCCTTGACAGGGGTTATCTTGTAAACTACTCTGACTCCCGAGGCTTCCGCCGCTGCTCTGCTACTGTCTTCGGAGTCGCCTCCAATCGCGTGATAATCTACCCAAGGCTGCATCTCGGTTCCACCCGGGGAACCATGCAAATCAAACATGAAATCACCTTTGGTAAGCGTTGAAGAAATTTCATTCAATAACAGCTCAGCATATCTTTCACTGAATGTTCCTTCGGTATTACCTGTATAGCTGAAATCTAGGTCTTTGCCGTCTCTAGAAGAATATCGCATGTGCGATGCATAAGCCGTGGTACTTACAATGGGTATAGCTATGATCGAGCCAGAAAGTTCCTCTGGATTAACATCGTGTATTATCCGTCGAATAGCTTCGCTTCCGGCGAATTCATCACCGTGAATAACTCCCTGAACCCACATCGTCGGTCCACTGTGGACACCCTTGATAACGGCAAAGGGTACCTCTATCGGTGAACCAACTATCGACTTTGCAACTAAAAGTCTAGCGAAAGTCTTCGAGCCTTGAGGAGTCGATACTGATGAAATGTGCGGAACGGATCCAACTTCATTTATTTTTGTCATTTCGTATTTTCAATGCAAATCGCAATACTGTTGGTACTTATTATTTTTCGGCCTGGCCGAGAAGTAGCTCAAGAATCCCAATTGTCCAGAATCAATGGATTATCCTCATACTTCAGTTGTTGCCCTAAGTGAGGGAGTCTAGAAAGATATCCTAGCTGACTAATGGTGTAAGTTTCTCGCTATCTCCATCTACCACAAGCTGATCATCTACATAGAAAGAGACGTTCCTCATTCCGATGTCAAAATGCGATGCCGCATCGTTTTTTCCGCCCATCCCACAATACTTTGCAGGGCTATCCATTATATTCGATCCGAAGGCTAGCAATGTTTGACCTAACTTTGTTTCCCAATCCATGCCATTCCTTTCGACGAATCCCGCAGCCCAGTCTGCCCCGGCGTTAGTACACCATCCGACGTGAGATGTTGACAAACTACGATCATCCTTGAACTTTTTTAGAAACCATTCAAACATTTTTCCGACGCCATCAGTACTTTCAAATTTCGTTATTTTACCGTCTGTCACCTGGCACTTGATGGGCTCAACCGCGAACATTGCTAGTGGGATCATACCATCGCCAGGCGCAATAACAAGGGTACCATTTGCGCTGTCCTCTAGCGGGGCGCAGCCTACTTGGCCACATTGAGTATTATCCCACCTGCCTGGCTCATCCGCCGCTCCGTACCCAGCTTGGCCCTTCCTTCCGGTCTTATCGAATGTCAGGTCCAAGCCGTGCTTACTCGTGATTCTTAGTTTCTTTCCTGAGCGTACCACTTCTGCCCCCTTCAAGCTGAGTCGTCGAATTTCTGGAGTCGGTCCCAATCGCATTTGACCAGTAGTCGGGCCTCCTATCATAATGCTTCTCGCGCCCGCTTTGAGAGCTTCGTTGTGAACTGTTTGGTAAAGATCGGAATTTATTATGAGATCCGCCTTTTTCATTATATCCGCCAAACCCGGAAAAAAATCTTCCATTCCTTTTCCAGTCTTCATAGCACCAGTTGGAATATCAATTCCGATTGTTCTTGCCCCGATACTTTCCGCAGCAATCTGAAAAGCATCCCAGTAGTGAGCAGGGGGCCTTCCCCCTTCTGAAACCGCAGCGCCGGAAAAGACTGGATTTTTGAAAACAAGCACGGTTTCTCCCTCCTTGAGGTTACTTAGTTTAAAGAGGCGTGTCATTAGCTGAACTAACCCTTGTTCCATGTGTTATCAAGGCCGTGATTCCAAAGCTTTGATAAATATCTTTAGAACCGAGTAGACTTTTATTTTAGAGCGTGGCGCAGAGACGCGTGAAGAAAAATAGAATAAGAATAATGGTAACCACTGGGATGCGGGGCTACATAGACGAGAAGCTCGAAGGGCGCCTTCCACTCGGCGAGAGCCCCCGAGCCGTGCCATTATATGATCTACTAGACCCTAAAACCGAGTTAATTGAGAGAGGGACCCCAGACTCACCCGTCGGACATGTCGAGCAGTATTATCAAGATACTCTGATTGCGCCTTACTTCGTTCGAAATGCGGTCGAAGCCGAAAAAGAAGGATTCGATGCCGTCATACAGAGTTGTCATTCCGATCCCGGCGTTGAAGCTGCAAGAGAAGCTTGCGAAATCCCGGTCGTTAGTGTACTTGAATGTGCGGCACATATTGCGGCCATGTTGGGCAGAAAATTTTCGATTGTAATATCTAGCCGACACCCGCAAGGGATGGCAAAGTTCCATGAATTAATCGCTCAATATGGGCTAACGTCTAAACTTGCTTCTGTCAGAGGAATTGATCTTCCGCCGACTAATTTTAATGAGGAAACTATTTCGGAAGAGAACCTAGCCCGCATAAAGCAAATCCTACTCGAAGAATGTAGAAAAGCTATCGACGAAGATGGCGCCGACGTGATTGTTACTTACGGTGAAACTAAAGTGCTAGACTTTCTGAAAGAAAAACTGGATGTGCCATTAATTCAGGGTTTTCAAGTCGCTCCTTTCATCGCAGAGATGCTTGTTAAGCTGGGACTCAGCCAGAGCAAGAGAACATACCCGACGCCTCGTCATCTTAGGGCCTACGGGTCTCCCGAGCAAGATCTCCCAGAGAAACCAAGAATGGTAGCTGAACGTCGAGCAGTTTCATCACGCGAACCAAGCTCTCAGTGAGTTCAATATTCAAAGCAGAAAGAAAAACAAGGCTCGTTGCTGAGTCCTGGTCAGGTCGAAGGACGAAAGGGGGACTTGAGAGTTATTTTTCTTTGATCTATTCTTCTGCTAGTACACTTGGGTTAAATGCTCTTCTCTGACAAATCTTTCGTACTCAATCATGAGCTGTTTCGTTATTCGCCCGGGTACAGTGAGGCCGATCTTGCGCCCGTCTACTTCGGCAATTGGATGAATACCAGCTCCAGTTCCCGTCAAGAAGGCCTCACTAGCAGTGTAGATGTCTCCAATCGTCAAATTCTGTTCCGATACCCTGTATCCCAATTTTGCACAAAGTTCAGTAACTGTGGCTCTGGTAATTCCTTGGAGCGATGCTGAAGTTGTTGGGACGAAAATCTCTTCTTCCTGAACAACAAAAACGTTGGTCCCAGTACCCTCAGCGACAAAGCCGCTTAAATCGAGCATTATTGCGTCATCCATCCCCGCTGCGTTGGCTTGGATCTTTGCTAAGATGTTGTCCAAGTAATTCAGCGACTTTATCCTTGAATCTATGGAATACGGAGATTTTCTGCGCACAGTTGATGTTATCATACGTGAAGGTCTTTCGCCATGAGTGGGAGCAAAAGGATATGCTAGAACCAGTATAGATGGTCTCGTCGCTCTTCGAGGGTCGATTCCTGGCACACCAGCTCCCCTCGTGATTATCGGCCTAATGTGCGCATCTCTGAGATTGTTTATCCTTACGGTTCTTATCACTGCCTCCTTCAACTCATCTTTGGTTAGGGGAATATTCTCGAGGCTTATACACTTGGCAGAATTGTATAATCTGTCGATGTGTTCTACGAGCTTGAAGATTTTTCCGTCGAACGCCCTAATTCCTTCGAAGACGCCGTCTCCATAGAGCAATGCATGATCCCAGACGGGTATTCTTGCATCCGATCCTTTCAGAAATCGACCATCGAAGTAGACATACAGGTCGAAGAACGTACCTGATCTAAATGAACTAGAGTCAAATTTCTCTAGGAGAAACTCAATTGACATATCCACGGGATTCCGCTTTTATTGCTCTTCTTTACTGGATTGTTTGATAAATCTTATTTGGTTCCTTACCAGGGAGGGAAATATTCACCATCAGAAGTAATATCCTCTTTTTGCAAGCTCAAAATCCAGTTCTTGTTTCCGTGCCCTCACAAGCTTGGCAAGATCGAGTACTTCGGTATCCAAATCACCTAATGAGTGAATCCAATCTTTGACTTGTATCTTCTCGCAACTTTGACGCTGTGTACTCCTTTAGGGCGTCGCGAATCACATTTGTAAGATCCCCTCCCCTCCTTTCGGGCAAGGAGAATCGCATCATCTAATACCGCCTTGTCTTGCTCTCTGAAATTGAGCGCGTGGACCCACCTAGGCTTCAAAACCATTACGGGAAGACTTCCATTAGTAATGCTGTACTGCATACATGTACAGCGTGAAATATCATAGAGTTTCACCGGCGTCTTTAACTTCGATCATCGAATCTATCTCTACATACTTTGGCACCCAGTTTTCTCCTTCCTTTAGGGCCCGCTCGATTCCCTTCGAGGTAGCTGTCCAGGTTCCAAAATTACCTCCGCTTACGGGATGGATCTCTCCCTTGCCAACTAGATTTTTTCTGGAGAACTTTGTTATCGTCTCCACAATTTTCTTTTTTGATTCTGGATAGACCCTGCTTTCAGATCTACATCGATTAGCTCTCTGAACCACTTGTTTTCTACTTCCTTCAATACGACCTTGGTATGTTGTCCAAAGGTGGGAGATCTTGCAAGGATGCATAATATCGGAATCTCTGGATTGCTCGAGCCGGCGCCCTAGTTTTTGCAGGAACGTAAATTTTCTTTTTCCTAATTTTCTTGGACGTGCTGCTTTCTTGAACTTCAGAAGTTTTGCCTCCTTTTTTTCTCGGAATCGATCTTCCTTCATTTAACGATTCATATTTCGGCATGTATTTAGTCGAAACACGCCACAGAAAAGGGCAGTTCTATAAATGGAGTCGTCTGGAAGCGCAGACCTGGACACCTGTAATTGTTAATCTGCTTGTTTGTCAGCTTCCTCCATGTTGCATCGGTTCTGCACATCATACAGTGAGCAATATGGTATAGAATACTATCTGATTTCTCCATTTTTGAGAATTGAATGTTTGCCGTCCATCCCTTCTTCTATTTCTCTGTGAACACTGAGTTCGTTCCAACCAAGCAGGATGTTTCTGAAACTCTCTTCTGGAAATTCTTTGGTCAGTTCGTAAAAAAAGAGAGGTCCTTTTTCTTGTAAGAGTTTCCTGATATTCTCAACAAGCTTGGTCAGATTATTTCCTTTCGACGATCTCCTGCTGACTACTTGCGGTGGTCTCGAGTGCTTGAAACGGGACTTGTCCGCATCTAAGGATATTGTAGCATCAATCCCCATTTTCGACATGGAGTACGGGGCTGGCCCCACAAGCGACGGATCCGAGGATGAAGGAATCCGCATCTCCTTGAGGATCACGGTGTCATCTTTCGGCTGCGATCTCGTCGAAAGTGCCCACATCACAACTTCGTCATCAAACACGTCAATGTCGGCATCGACAAGAACACAGTATTTGGGAAAATTCTGCCGGGACGAAGACAGGATAACATAGACCGCATTTCTGGAATCTCCCTTCGCCCTAACATTGATAGAAGCATAGCACATCATCCCAGCACTTTCAGCAACGATCCTCACTTGCTTTACGTCGATCCCGGCGTTGCGCAGCGCCGCGTGAATGCTCAGCTCGATCTGCGGAATCAAAACAAAGAAATCAGTGTATGCCAAATGTCTCCCCCCGTGCGTCGCGCTCTGGTAAATCGCCTTTTTCCTTGAAGTAATCGCCTGAATAGTTACCACGGGATTTTTCCTCATCCCGCTATACGTCCCGGGAAATTCGCCGTACATCCCCTCGGGCTCGACCCACCCGATCGGGTCCATCCGCCCTTCCAGAACTATTTCCGCGTGCTCCGGCACGTATAGATCGACCGTCTTGCAGTGCACCAAGGGGATCGCCTCTTTCTGCAACCCGCCCCACACAGCCAGCTCATCCACTCCCTCGGGCGACGTGGTAACCGCAGCCAGATGATCCAGGGCGTGCAACCCGAGGCACACCGCCACCTCCAGCGGCTTTCCTTTTTCGTAGGCTTTTTGATAGAACCATCGAAGCCTGTGGGGCGCGGTGATGTTTATCCCAAGTTCATTTATTTTCCGAAACATCAGCCGGTAAATCCCGATGTTGTATTCCCCCGTTTCCGGATCTTTTGCGACCACCGTGCCTGCAGAAATGTAAGGGGCCCCGTCGAACTCGTGCTGCAGTAATATTGGGAGTGTGGTGAGATCTACATCGGATTCTTTTGCCGCAAGGATCTCTTCCTGACACCTCGCACCCTTGGAAGTACTCGCAAATTTAGGCGGGGTGGGTTTTGCAATTCTAGACGCATATTCCGACAAAATGTTTGTCTCTTCCGTATCGAGCGCAAGCGCCATCATCTTTCTCGAAGAAATCGCGTTCGCAACTAGCTGAGAATTGTATCCCAGTACATCCTCGAACAGCGTAGCTTGTTTGTAATTTTCCGCAATAATTTCAGAGCAATCTCGCACGTCCACTTCCTTCACCACTCGGTGCAAAAGATCGTGCGACTCTAACGTTGCGATCCAGTCTCTGAGATCTTTCACCAATGAGGATCAAGCTCCGGGTAGGGAATCGAAGTACTCCAAAACTTCCTTCAGCGGGATAACATCCGCATATTTCATATCCATGTCGAAGAGGTTCACCTTGTGCGGAACAAGCGCCCGGTCGGCGACGCACTCCTCGGGGATCGCGACGAAATAATCGTACGATGCAGCTTCCATCACCGTTCCCCGCACGCAACCGCTCGTGGTCATCCCCGTGACGATCAGGGTGTCAATGTCATTGTGATTCAAGAAAGTCAATAGAGTAGTGCCGAAGAACACGCTCGCCTTCCCCTTTGCAACTACGACGTCGTCTTCATGGGGCGCGATTTCATCCACAATTTTATTTTC
>Ga0207079_1087_pt1 | contig 15423 bp, 13 predicted proteins | sample Alteio_BWMinHeat_61_FD_153525 | JGI IMG/M metagenome (GOLD analysis project Ga0207079, IMG submission 153525) | Enriched cells from forest soil in Barre Woods Harvard Forest LTER site, Petersham, Massachusetts, United States -... | ecosystem: Environmental > Terrestrial > Soil > Temperate forest >...
CGGGGTCAGAGAGAGTATTCCAAGGTTGTAAACACCGGCGCGGTCTGTGGGCGCCAGTTCTTTCCACAGTTGTTTTTCGCCACTCGTTGAGTCAAAGCGGTACACCTTGAGGGGAATTTCCTGGCGAAGCGAGGCGAAAACATAGCGTCCACTCCGAGCCAGGTTTCGAACCGCAGGCATGGGAAGCAGCGCTTTAATATCTCGCGGCTGCCCGCCGTCGATTGGGTACAGTGTCCAGGTAGAGCACACCCTCGGGCGTCACCGGAGTGAGTGGACCGCCCGCCGCATCCTGCAGATAATTGCGCCATGGCTTCCCGATCTCGTGGCCAACCACCGACAATCGCTTGCCATCAGGAAGCCATTGCGCGGAGTCGTAGTCGAATCCTGGTTGAGACAGATTTTTTACATCACCGGTCCGGGTCGGAAGCAGAGTCAGTTGCTGTGGCTCGCCCGGAACCACTGAGGCCACCCATTTGCCGTCGGGCGAAACACTATAAGGAACGCCATCGCCGAGACGGATCGCGGGAGAGCCGTCGGTATTGCGCATGTACGCCGAATACTTGGCTCCGCCGCCATCGCCTTCTTCGGCGAAGAAAATCCATTTACCGTCTGGTGAAATGGCTAAAGGAAGCGACCAGTCCTGCCAGCTAAGATCGGTTTCCGCTTTTTGCCCGGGGAACAATCCCGCGATTCCACGCCGCCGGTTCCCGCGGATGAATAGCGCCCGGCCGTCCTGCGAAACATCCTGCACGATGACCTCGCCCGCGCCCGCCCAGACCAGGCGTCGCTTCCCCGACAAACTAACCGCGAACAGGTTGCTGGATAAATGAACGTACGACCCCGTAAACCAGATCTCTTTGCCTGAAGGATGCCAGGCCAGGCCAAGCACATCGGAAAAAGTATTGGTCAGGGCTTTCCGATTACCGGACCGGTCCACCACCATGATGCTGCCACGACTGTCAAACAGGATGGGGTGATCGATGAACGCAACCCGTTCTCCATCTGGAGAGACTCGCGCATCACTGACCCAGCCCTCGGTTTTGTAAATCACTTTGCCCAACGGATACTCCAGGTTGGTCCGCCCGTCGGTCAGCCTCACGGCGGCGAGCGCACTGCCATCCGGTGACCAGTCAGCGGAAATAACATTCTCGGCAACTTCGCGTGGCGCGCCGCCACTGAGCGGAAGCCGGGCCAACGTGCCGGCTGAAGTGTTCGCCGTGAAAAATGTATGGTCCAAGGTGACTGCAAGTTCCGTGGCGCGCGAAATCGCCAGAATGCTGCTGCCCTTCAGCCCGAGTTCGCGGGACTGCGGCGAATCAGGCCGCGTTGTGTAGAGCTGCACCGGGTCTTCGCCAAACGCCGCGCTGTAGACGATGGTCTGGCCATCGGGGGCGAATCGTGCGGAGGCTACGTGCCCGCCCCGGAAAGTCAGGCGAGTGAATACCGGACTCGAAGCTGGAACCGTGGCTCGACCGGCCCAGAACGCAGCAGCCGTGGCCAGCAGCAGGACCGGAACTGCCGCCAGCAACGAAGCCCGCCACCGTCCAATATTGGCCAAACCCGATGCCCCCACCGCCTTCGTGGAACTGCTAAGCGAAGACAGGCTCTCCAAATCGAAAGCCAGATCGCGCGCCGACTGGAAGCGCAAGCTGGGTTCCTTTTCCAGGCAATGGCGGACGATCCGCTCCAGACCGGGAGAGACCTGCAGGCCGGTCTCGCTCAACTCCGGCGGGTCGTCCTTGAGAACGGCGTTCATGGTCTCCACGCTGGAGTCGCCCTTAAATGCCCGCTTGCGCGAAACCATTTCGTAGAGGATGGCGCCGAAGCTGAAAATATCCGAGCGGTGGTCGATCGTCTGCCCCCGCACTTGCTCGGGAGACATGTAACCCACGGTACCCATCACGGTTCCTGGAGTGGTTGGCGTGGGACCGGTCATGGTCGCGCTCTCGCCCGACCCCATCTCCGAGGCGACCGATTGCTTGGCCAAACCGAAATCCAGGATTTTCACCCGGCCGTCTTTGGTGACGAAGATGTTGTCCGGCTTCAGATCGCGATGAACAGTTCCTTTCTCGTGCGCTGCCGCCAGTCCCCTGGCCATCTTCAGTGCGTACTCGATCACCCTGCGTTGGGATAGCGGGCTAGTGTTCATCTTTTCCCGCAGGGTTTGCCCTTCGAGAAATTCCGAGACCAGATAGTGGACGCCATCTTGTGCCCCCACATCGTGGATCGCGAGAAGATTGGGATGGTTGACGGTGCTCAGAAGGCGCGCTTCGTGCTCGAAGCGACCGAGGCGATCGGCATCGCCGGAAAACGCCGCCGGAAGGATCTTGATTGCAACCGTGCGGTCAAGCCTCGTATCGCGGGCGCGATACACCTCACCCATGCCTCCGGCGCCCAAGGGAGATTGAATTTCATACGGCCCGAGTTTGGTCCCGGCAGTCAGAGCCATGCTGAATGGTGACGCGCAATTATAACGTTAGGGTTGGGTTTAGGGCGTGGTCGGTTCCTCGCGGCCGCGACCTCACGGGGAACCCTTGCAGGCATAGATAGTTGCTAACCACCACCTTGAGGCTTCCGCGCCATGACGCTGTAGTTCACCGCGAATTGGTCATTCTCACTCCTCGCCAGATGTTCGAGGCACAAGCCGGCCAGGTTGAGCAAAGGCACTATCGTGTACCTAACTATGAGCCTGGCTGCCGCATAACGCGCGAAGATGTCGAGGTATACATTGACAGTGCGAAAGAACCCGAGGATGGTGTTTCCTTCGGGTACCACTTGAATCAACGTAAAAGAAGACAGGAGTTTGCGCAAACCCGCAGGGAGAAACCGCCAGCACTCCTCCTCTGAATCCCGCACATGGGCTGCTGGAACACTCAGGATTAGAGCGCCTTCAGGCCTTAGAACCCGATTAATCTCTGAGATTACCAGCGAGGGTTCTGGCACATACTGTAGTACTTGGGTGCATAGCACAAGGTCAAAACTACCCGAAGCAAATGGCAGTTGCTCGCCACGACCAACCACGTCCACCAGTGGTGTTGTTCTGATATCGACTGCAATGTAACAGACATCGTCCCCTAAGAGCTTTCGATAGGGCTGAAGCCGGCCACCCACATCAAGCACTCTCGGAGAACTTATTCGAAGGTCGCGAAGCCAGTGCTTGAAAATCTCACGCCGTCTTCTAAGGATCAGCCAATTGGGATTGGTAATTGATGGGTATAGCCGCGCCCGGCTTTCTCGAATGACTTCTTCCGATATTCCCATTGCTACGCGCTGCTGCCTGGCGCCGAGCATCGGCATCGTCGGTAACGTTCTTACGCCGCTGCTTTTGTAAACAAGAAATTATTTCTCGTGTCCCAATGCTCGTGCCGGCAGTAGCGTACCGGGTTGAGACCAGCGTCGCGTGCCAGTGCGAGAAACTCGTCAGCGGTGGCGTGAAACGAAATCTGACTGCCATCGTGAATCACCGTGGGCTGGCCACTTACTTTCCAGTACGCGATCCTTCGAGCCATCCCAAGGCAGGTGCGCAGACCGTGTTTACGATAGAGGAACGCCAAAGTTTGCCAGCTGCTGTCAAATTGCGGCTCAAGCGGCGGGCCGGGAACAAACGGAATCTCGCCGACGAAAATGCGCGCTCCCGGCCTTGCGATGCGATGCATTTCGCGCAAGCTCGGCGGAACTTTCTCTGGCGGGACGATCAGCAGCACGCTGTTACAGACGACAACCGACGCGCTCACATCCGGAACCGGCAGCCGGTCGCTGAAAGCCTGACATACATTCAGCCCAGTGGCCCTCACCAGTTCGACTTCTTCCTCGGTCGCCAAGAAGCCGAGCGCACTGCGAACACCTATCTTCACGGCCAAACGCAGCAGCGTACCATCGCCGCAACCGATGTCGACTAGATCGTCACCCGGCCCAAGACCCACCTCTTCAATGATGCGCTGGCTAATCGCGGCGGTGATTTCCTCTTTGCCGGTGCCGCGCAACGCCAGGTCATGAAGAGTCTTCAGGTGTGTGGCGGTTTCACGGCAATATTCTACGTAGTCGTTGGAACGGGAAATCATGGGATGGGCAAATTCTAACAGCAGCGAGTTCGAGCGAACCAACGGCGAATTGATGCTGCTAATTTGCGAGACGGGCCCATCTTCCCCTTTTGCCTTTATCCTCGCCCGGACGGGCTGCGCCTCAATTCACCCAGCCGGACTTAGAGCCGCCGTTCTTCTTGTCAGTCCCGGTATCTTCCGGTGGGATGTAATTGCCATGCTCGTCGAATTCCACGGTGCGGTTGTGCTTGCGCATATAGACCTCGAATTTCCGCGCCGCCCGGCGCCGCTTCCAGCGATAGTACTCGTTGCCTATGCCATAAAGCCGCTCCGTGAGGCGAAGCGAAGTCCGGCGGGATGAAAATAGCAAATACCAGACGTATCCAGCGCCCAGTCCGAGTAGAAGGATGAAATAAAAGAGTGCGAAATGGTAGAGCAGCAGGTACGCCGTTTCAAGGGCGGCGAAGAATAGAACGATCCACTTTACCGGGATTTGGATCGGGATGGGAAACAGCATGATCGGCGCGCCGCGATTGAACAGATAAAAAACCATCAAGATGGCATTGGCAGCGGCGCCTGAACCCCACGCCGGTCCTTGCGCAATAACCCCGCTAAGCGAAAGCAGAAATCCGGCTATTCCCGAAAGTACGACACTAGTGAAGAAAAGCCCATAGAAGGGCGTGAAACCAACGCGTTCCTCCACCGCTGTTCCCAGAAAGTAGATTCCGACCAGCGAAAGCACGAACTGCCAGGGATCCACGTACATGAAGGCATAGGTGACAAACTGCCACAGCCAGCCTTGTCGAATATGCGCAGGATCCAGAGTGCCAACGCTAACAAGCGCCTGCCCGGTCCCTTGCGCAAACGCCATCAATAGCAGGATGACAACGTAAATCGCAACGCTGGCGAGGATGATTTGCCGGACAGCGCCCCGAAAGGGCGGCAGTCCCAAATCGAAAGAGGTGTTTCTGGGCATAATCACAAGCCGTCACTTGGCTTCTGTCTACTTATCCTAACAGTTCGAGCCTCACCTTTCCGGCAAAGGCACCATGGCCAAGCTTCTGTGGCCTTCTTGATCGACCGCCCGTACAGCGAAGATCACATTATCTTTCGAACGCGGAACCGTAGCTCGGAGAACATTTCCTTCCGCTTCCACGTGTTCCCATTCCGGGCTGGTGGTTGCACGCCACAGGACCTCGTAGCTGTTCGCACGCCCTCCCGGCGAAGATTCCCAAGTCAAGGTGGAATCGTTTTCCAGCTCCTTGGTCAGCAATCGGACCTTGCCCGGAGGGGCTGAGGCCGAAGCCAGCGAGGCCAGCGTAGCTGCGTTCAAACGGGCCACCGCAGCTATATAGTCGTAATTCACGAACTTAGGCAAGTCGCCGTATTCAATGCCGTTCGCGCTGCGTACATTCTGGTGCTGGTGGTTGTAGTCCTCGCGATACTCCGTGAATCGCACTGCGGCGTAGCCTCGCTGGTTGAAGGAATAGTGGTCGCCGTCACGCAAATATCGGTCCAGGCGGAAAAGCAGCATCGGCTTAACGCCGGTGTCGTAGGTACGGCTGACTTCCGAGATGTAGCGCGCAACTTCTCGAGAGGAGGAATCGCTCTCTCCGCCCAGGCTGCGGATCTGGCGCAAGTCAGCGTCCGTAGCGGCGGCCGGTACGCCTTCGGAGAACACCCGCACCACACTCGGGTCCTGCTGCGGATTGTTGTCTCCGCCAACGATGTCATTGTTGAGCACAGCTTCAATGTTCCATTCCGCAGACTTCGCCATTTGCGCGAAGTGCTGGCTGCCGTAGAGTCCCTGCTCCTCGCCTGCCACGGTCAGAAAAATAATTGTTGCGGGAAATTTCAGCTGGCTAAGGACCCGGGCACACTCCAGGCTCACGGCGGTGCCGCTGCCGTCGTCATTCGCGCCGGGAGCAGCATCAGTCCCATTAAAATTGTCACTGTTGCGGGAATCGTAATGGCCGGTGACCAGCACAATGCGTTTGGCGCTTTCGCTGTCGGTACCTTTCAAGACCGCATAAACATTGGTAATTTCCGTCGGCTTCGGAATGCGGTCGGCGGGCGCTTCGGTGAAACTGTCGATTTTCACCTCCAGGCATCCGCCGCAGTCGCGAGCGTAGCGCTCAAATTCAGACTTGATCCATTCCCGGGCGGCGCCGATGCCGCGGCCACCGGCAATGGAAGCCGGGTCCTGCCCTGAAAGCGTGGATCGAGTCTGGAAGCTCACCAGTTTCTCGATATTAGCCTGAATGCGTTGCGCGGAAATCTGCTGCAAAGCCGCGGCAATCCGCGGGTCCACAGGCAATTTGGCCTCGGCCGAGACGTTGCTTTGCAGAGCTGGTTGTGCCAGTAAAAGGGACACAGCGACTACAAATAAGGCGACCACAGCGCGCATACGGGAATCGAACATGCTTGTCAACCGATAAGAGGAGCGGCAGCTGAAGATTTCCGTAACCGAACCACTTGACCCCAGGCCCGGGAAAAACTAAATATTAACAGGGGGCCTCTTATAGAACGGGGGGAATTATGGTTTATTGTCCCGAGTGTGAGTTCAATCTCGACATTGAGGAAGATGATGTCGATGAGGGCGAAATTGTGTCCTGCCCGGAGTGTGGTAGTGACTTCGAGGTGATCACGCTCAATCCCATCGAACTGAAGCCGGTGGAAGAGGAAGAAATCATTGACGAGGAAGAGGAGACGGAAGCAGAAGACGGTGACTACTCCTAGGCCTCGGATGACAGGTTCCCATCCTCACTCCTTCACTTTCAACTCCGGTACTTTCTACCGAAGTTCTCGGTTCATCCCATTCGGGCTGCTGCTATACGCATTGCTTGTTCCATCCGGGTTATGCGCCGCCGGCAGTCCCAGGTCCGGGCAGGCTAAGGCAGAAAAACCTTACGCGCTCCTGTTCGGGACGGTCTGGGGACCTGACGATCATCCGTTGTACGGGGTTAAGGTGAAGATTCGCCGGCCTGAAGACAAAAAGGCCCGTTGGGAGGTGTATTCCAACCACCGCGGCGAATTTGAGCAGCGCTTGCCTGCGGGCAAGGCTGATTACCTGGTGTGGGCTGACTTGAAAGGATATAAGTCCCCTAATGGCAAGAAGCTACAGCCCGGCGAAGCGGTCAAGGTCCACTTTGAGAACGATGAGCGGGTAGACACTGGATTGCATCTAAAATGGTGATTGGCTGGCACGCTGCCGTAGTGAGCGGTTCCGGGAGGAACCTCATGAAGAAGCACCAGGTTGTGTGGTTCGCGGTGCTAATGATTATCCTCGCTGCCGCCGCAAGCTTCGCCTCCGCCGCGTATTCAAAGGACAAAGGCGACACCGGCCGTCTGCTGACGGGGAAGGTCATTGATCACCAGGACAACCCTCTGCCCAGTTCCGTCGTATATCTCTCCAACACTCGCACCCGGGCAGTCAAAACCTACATTGTGGGCGCGGACGGCATCTACCGGTTCCCGGCCTTGTCGCTAAACGTCGACTATGAGGTGTACGCCCAGTACAATGGGCGCAAGAGCGACACCAAGACCGTCAGCCAGTTTGACAATCGGCAAACCGTAAACATCAATCTGAAAATTGACGCGGGAAAGTGACGCGGGGAGCGAAATGCTCTTTTCGGAGAGCAACAGATCCGTAGCGCTGCGCTCAAGATGAAAACTCGCAACCTCGTGAATGCGCTTTTTCAGTTGTTTTCGTTTCCGGCGCGCTTCCACGACACCAGCTCGCCGATGGTTGAGCCGCCAGTGCTGGACACCGGATGCTTATAGGCTTCCACTTCGTGTCGCGAAGCCTCTTCGCCCACCGCCTTGATGCTCAATCCGACCTTCTTCTCTTCCGGATTCATCTTGATGATCTTGAAGTCGTGCTCAAGCCCAGGTTCGAGGGTCAAGGCCTGGCCATTGCCATCCACCGCCTCGGAGTTGTGGCAGAGACCTTCGATGCCGTCAGCGATCTCGACGAACGCTCCGAAGCTGGCCACGCGCAGCACTTTGCCGTGCAGCACATCGCCAACATGATGTTGCTCGAAGAAAGTCTCCCATATATCCGGTTGAAGCTGCTTCACGCCCAACGACAGGCGCCTCTTGTCGGGCTCAATTGCCAATACCACCGCCTTCACTCGGTCGCCCTTCTTCAATATCTCGGATGGATGCTTTACCCGCTTGGTCCAGCTTAAGTTGCTGACGTGCACCAATCCATCGATGCCATCCTCGATCTCGATGAAAGCGCCGAAGTCGGTCAGGTTACGCACCCGGCCTTCGACCTGTGCGCCCACGGGATACTTCTCATGCAGGGCATCCCAGGGGTTGGTCGCCAGTTGCCGCATTCCGAGCGAGATGCGCCGCTCCTGCGGATTCACGTTGAGCACAACGCAATCTACCTGGTCGCCTACATTGACCAGCTTCGAGGGGTGCTTCATGCGTTTGGACCAGGTCATCTCGCTGACGTGGACCAAGCCCTCGATGCCCTGCTCCAGCTCTACAAATGCGCCGTAATCGGTGACGCTGATGACGCGTCCGCTGACATGCGCTCCGACCGGATAACGGTGGGAAGCATCCAGCCACGGATCGGGTGTGAGTTGCTTGAAGCCCAGCGAGACCCGTTGCTTCTCCTTGTCAAACTTCAGCACCTTCACCTGGATCTGATCGCCCACGTTGACCAAATCACGAGGATGAGTCAGCCGGCCCCAGGACATATCCGTGATGTGCAGTAGTCCATCAATTCCGCCGAGATCCACGAATGCGCCGTACTCAGTCAGGTTTTTGACCACTCCGGTAAGCACGCCACCTTCTTCCAGGTGTTCCAGGGTCTTGGACTTCTTTTCGTTCTGCTCTTCCTCCAACACCTGCTTGCGCGAGACCACGATGTTGCCGCGTTTCTTGTTCAGCTTGATGATGGCAACATCCAGCCACTGCCCTTTTACTCCCTCCAGATTGCGCACCGGACGCAGATCAGCCTGAGAGCCTGGCAGGAACGCGCGAGCGCCAAGAACGTCCACCGTCAGGCCGCCCTTGATGCGCTCGACCACCTGAGCCTTGATCGGCTTTTTCTCGTTGTAGGCCTTCTCGATTTCATCCCAGGCGCGCAGCCTCTGCGCTTTCTGATGGGAGAGGTTGATGTAACCCTCTTCAGTCTCACCCTTATCCCGCATGACGTCGATTTCGTCACCGGGTTGGAATTTCGGCTTGCCATCGTGGTCCAGGACCTCGGCCAGGGGCAGCATGCCCTCAGACTTAGCGCCGATGTCGACTACAACGTGGGTGGGAGTCAGTTTCAGCACTGTGCCTTTGAGGACATTGTCCTCGCTGACGGCTTCTTCACTCTCGGTGGTGAAAGTTTCCAGTGCTGCGGCAAAATCTTCAGTGGCGGTTGGCATAGTTGGTTTTTCGTCGCGACTCTGGGCAGGCTCGGGCGGCTCAGGGTTGGCAACGTCTGCGGAAAGATCCTCGGCGCTCCCCGAGGGATGCTCAGCTACCGGTGTCGAAGTCGAGAAATCCAAGTTACGGGCGGCGTTGTCGTCAAACAAGATCAATGGCCTCTCTGCGGTATTCCTCGCACCTCGTACGGGGAACGGACGCGGGCTGTTTACGTGCGGACTGCTGGAGTGAGTCTTAGGTTGTGTGGAGCCCATCCTGGCGAATGAGCTTGAACAATCCCAGCGGCCGGACCGCTAAAAGCGAACCCGCTTCCCAGTGCGAACTCTCCGACTATAGCAACCGGTTCCGAAGAGTGTCAAACAGCAAAAATGTAGGCGCGGACCTGTCCTGAGCGAAGTCGAAGGAGTCCCGTCCGTACATCCTCCACCCCTGCATCTTCAGCACTTCTGAGGGCCGTGGCCAACACGAGCGAGACGCTCGCGCCTACGCTGATCCTATGCGCAAATTGCAGCGGTCTGGTACTCTGCCGTGCGATGGATTATCTTTGGACTCCCTGGCGCTACGCCTATGTGACTGGTGGGGAAAAAGCCGGAGATTGCGTGTTTTGCGAACTTCCCAGGGCCGGAAATGACGCTAAGGTTCGCATCGTATATCGCGGCCAGAACTGCTATATCGTCCTCAATACTTTTCCCTACACTCCCGGGCACGTCATGATCGTTCCCCTTGCCCACTTGGATGAACTGCAGAAACTTCCGGTGAAGGCGGCGCAGGAGATGATGCAGCTCTCGCAAAAGATGGAAAGCACGCTGCGCGAACTCTACAAGCCCGACGGAATCAATCTGGGGATGAACATCGGCAAGGCGGCAGGAGCCGGGGTAGCAGGGCACATCCACATGCATGTGTTGCCACGCTGGGTGGCGGACGCGAATTTCGTGTCGGTAGTGGGGGAAACCAGGACCTTGCCGGAGAGTCTGGAGGTCACGTGGAAGCGGGTCACAGAAGCCTTGCGCAAGAAGGACTAGCCTACGCGGAGGAGTTGTCCGGGCTGGATAGAACCAAGCGCTCTAACCGTTTCTAGTACAGTAGGAAGTAGATCATCGAGTCGGCTCGATTTGCTCCGGATCAAAATGACCGCGATACTGCGGTGCTGCAGGTTTTGCTCGCACTCGATTCCCCGATCAATCGTTAAGAAGACTTCAAAGCCCCGTTTTTCCGCCAAGGATAAGAGTTCTCCATTCTTCCTGCCCGCCAGACCAATTTCAGGTACAGTGTGGCACTCATGACCAGGTAGATGATTTTTGAATTTTCGGGGAACACACTCGTCGAGCAGCAGCTTCATCACAATTGGCTGAGGACGAGTGACTTCGCGTGTTCGAGGGCATGCACAGCGGCTTCACGGGTCACAGTCGGGAAGTCGTCCAGGAACTCGTCTAGAGTTTGTCCACCCTCTAAGTAGTCCAAAAGGGCCTGGAACGGGACCCGCGTTCCTCGAAAAACAGGAGTACCTCCGAGAACATCTGGATCGCGCGTGATCACGTTTTTCGGTTGAGCCATGGAAATCCTACTCCCTGAAACCGGCCGCTTCGAGTTTACTCCGTGAACCCCATGAAACCAAGGAACTCGGAATCAGGCGTAGGCTCTGCTTTCGCGGATATTCAGCCTACCAGCCGTTTCATCTCCTTCTCGTCTATCACCTTCACGCCCAATTCTTTCGCCTTATCCAGCTTGGACCCGGCGTCATCCCCGGCGACCACGTAGTCAGTCTTCTTGCTGACCGACCCGGTGACTTTCCCTCCGGCGTCTTCAATCAGCTTCTTGGCTTCGTCCCGGCTGTAGTGCGGCAGCGTGCCGGTAAGGACAAAAGTCTTGCCGGCAAGCTTCGTACCGCGTTCCTTCTTTTTGCCGGCGAATGTCAAACCGGCCTTGCGCAATCGCTCCACCAGCTCCCGGTTCTTTGGCTCCCCGAAGAATTCCGCGATGCTCTCGGCGATGCGGGGACCAACTTCATCTACTTCGAGCAATTCTTCTTCTTTCGCATTCATCAGGGCATCCATTGACCCGAAGTGTTCGGCTAGAAACTGCGCCGTGCGTTCGCCGACAAAGCGAATGCCAAGACCGTAAATTAAGCGCTCGAGCGGCAACTTCTTCGAATCCTCAATCTCGTTCAGAATGTTTTGTGCTGACTTGTCAGCGAATCGCTCCAGGCTGAGCAGATCCTTCTTCGTCAACCCATAAATATCGGCGACATTCTTGACCATCCCACGCTCGGTCAGTTGATTGACGAGCGCATCGCCCATGCCATCGATGTTCATCACGCCGCGTGAGGCAAAGTGAAGGATGGTCTCTCTCAGTTTGGCGGGGCAATTGGCGTTTACACATCGGTGATCAGCCTCTCCCTCGGTGCGCACCACGTGGCCCCCACACACCGGACACTTCTCGGGCATGTGAAACGTCTTATGGCCGTGGGAATGATCTTTGTCCTCTACCACGCGAGTTACCTTGGGAATCACATCGCCGCCGCGTTCGACCTCAACCCAATCGCCGATCTTCACCCCCAGGCGATCGATTTCGTCCATGTTATGGAGAGTGGCCCGGCTGACCGTGGTGCCGCCGATGGGAACAGGTTTCAGCACGGCGACGGGTGTCAGTTTGCCAGTTCGGCCAACCTGCACGATGATGTTCTCAATTTGGGTGATGCCGGAGCGAGCGGCATATTTGTAGGCAATCGCCCATCGCGGAGCCTTTCCGGTATATCCGAGTTCCTCCTGCAGAGCGGTGCGATCGACCTTAATGACGATTCCGTCAATCTCGTAGGGCAGCTTCTCCCGCTTGGTTTCCTCCCGCTCGATGAAGGCCCAGATTTCATCAAAGTTTTTCACCAGCTTTCGGCTTGGATTGACCTTGAATCCCGCGGTATCGAGGGCATTAAGAGTTTTCCAATGCCGGTCGAAATAGGTCCGCCCATTCCGCAGAAGCATGTAGGAGAAGTAATCGAGCCGGCGTTGCGCCGTAATACTGGGCTCAAGCTGGCGAACGGTGCCTGCCGTAGCATTCCGGGGATTGGCGAAGACCGAGAGGGCTTTCTGCTCTCGCTCCTCATTCATCTTTTTAAACGCGGCGATCGGCATGAGCATTTCGCCGCGTACCTCAAAGGTCGCGGGAATTCCTGCCTCCTTTAACTTTTCTTTCGAGATGGAAAGCGGGATCGACCGTACGGTTCGCACATTCGGTGTTACATCTTCACCGGTCGTCCCGTCACCGCGGGTAATGCCGCGGACCAGCTTGCCGTCTTCATAGTGCAGGGCCAGCGACATGCCGTCCAGTTTCAGCTCGCAAACGTACTCGATATCCGTTCGTCCACTCAGCTCGTGCACGCGCCGCTCCCAGTTTCGTAGCTCGTCCTGGCTGTAAGTGTTGTCCAGCGAGAGCATGGGCGAAGAGTGCCGAGCCTTCAGGACACCCTCGCGTGCTTTGCCACCCACCCGTTGAGTAGGAGAATCGGGGGTAATCAGCGCAGGATGCTCAGTTTCCAGCTTTTTAAGCTGGTTCATCAGCACATCAAACTCGGCGTCAGTGATCTCGGGATCATCGAGGACGTAGTAGCGGTACTCGTGGTGGCGGATTCTATCGCGGAGCACCTCGATTTTGTTCTCGAGGTCTTTAGTCGCAGTTGCCATGCCGAGAAAGATTATATTCGGGGCAGGGACCTGATCCTGCAGGATCAGGTGGTGAGCGGTTGAGCCAAACTCGGCCCACCTGGGCCGGAGACCAGTGTCCACACTATTTCTTGGGATGCGATACGCTGAACGCGGAAGAGGCGACGAGACCGAGTTCGCGGGCGATGCACCGCTTACCTCGGGGCCTCAAGTGGTAGTAGCCGATCAAGCATCTGCCGAGCTCAGCCCGGCTGCGGCTACACCAGGTCCTCCATCTTCAGCGGCGTGCTTCCGCCTTTCCAGGACGCGGCGAACTGGCGTTCAACAAACTCAGCGTCGTATTGCTGCCCCTGGGCCGACAAAGCCTCATGCAATCCGAATAGCGAGCGCGGATTGCGGGGGTTGCGTTCCAGGTCGGCGCGGAAAACCTTTTCCGCTCCCGAAGCGTCGCCTTTCATCAGCAAAGTTGCGCCCAGCGATTCGCGTACGGGGAAAAACCAATCGGGCGGTTCGCCATATTTCAGTGAATCCTGCATGGCGATGGCCTCGGTCAGCATGGCGATTGCCTGGGTCGTATTCTTTTTCGCCAAGGCGATCTTCGCCCCCAGGACGTTCTCTGCAATCTTCATGACGTCTTTGGCTTTGTTGTTGACGGGCATAGCAAATACGACATCATCTGGCGTGTTCGTTTCGGCGTCGGCGACAATCTTGTACTCGGCCTCAGCCTGGCTTACTTTGCCCGTTGCCGCCAGAGCCATGCCGCGAGAGAAGTGCCAAAACACAGTAGTAGTCTTCATGGCCGGATCGGGCTGCGGCATCTTCAGGATGTCGTCCCAACGGTGAAAGCGTACGTCCACCGCCATGGGAATGGTCATGAAGCCTTCGAGCGGCGGCATATCTTTCACATGCGGGCCGACGTGCGCCGCCAGCATGTCAGCGTTCTTTTGGGCTTCGGCGTAATTGCCGTTCATCGCGGAACACATGGCAATGAAGTGCAGGTTGTGGCTGTAATACATCATCGGATAGATGCCCTGGGCACCGCTGGCCTGAATGTATGCTCGATCAACTGTCGCAGCTTGCTGGTTCGTCTTGACTGCCGATTCGTAGTCACCGGTGCGGATGTAAACATGAGCCGGCATGTGCACGATGTGTCCCGCCCCAGGGGCCAGCGACGCTAACTTGTTCGCGCCCGCGAGAGCACGCTCAGGAGACGGAGACGCCTCCACGGCGTGGATGTAATAGTGGACAGCGCCCAGGTGATTCGGATCGCGACGAATCACCGATTCCAGCGTGGCGACGATTTCTTCCGTGCCTTCTTCGGGGGTGCCGTCGTGATGCCACAAACCCCAGGGATGTAGATCCATGCCGGATTCGGCGAATAAGGTGGCCGCGTCTAAGTCATCCGGATATTTCTTGACCACTTCGCGCATCGCGTCGTGATAGGCCTCGGCGGATTTGCGGCGATCAGGATTGGGCTCAGCCGGAAATCGCATCGCCATGGCCTGGATGTAGGCTTGTTCGCTAGCAGAAGCATGGGCGGAAAGCCCAGTCGCCTTTTGGATGGCCTCGTGCGCCTGCTTGAAGCGGTCGTCGCTGGCGGGATCGTTATAGTTTGGGCCCACCGCCTCGGCGACACCCCAGTACGCAATGCCCAGCTTGGGATCCAGTTCGGTCGCGCGCTGGAAGGAACGAGCCGCTTCATCATGGTTAAAGGCGAAGATCAGCCGCAATCCCTGGTCGAAAAATTGCTGCGCTTCGGGATTGCGGGTGGACACCGGATGGTGAAGATCACCAAGTCCTGACATCAGCGTCGCCGGCTTGGATTGGTTGTGTGTGGAATGATCTTGGGCGAAAGTGGCAGCGCAGAGAAGCAGGGTCAGCACGAACGCGATCCGGTAGCGCATAGGAGTAGTCCTCCTTGATTGATAAGAGTAATGCCTGTTGGCAGTTCGCACCTTAAGCGGATGTAGCTTAGCCAAAAGCGTTGGTCGGCGCAATCAGGTTGTCCGGGGCTGGTAATCTATTGCCCGGCATCGCGGAGACTAGTCATGCCCAGAAACAGCCCAGCCCCATTTTCGCTGCCTCAAGCCCTACTGAACGCATTTGATACCAATGACTACATTAACCAATACCTCATTCAGAATCTGCCCAACGCCGCATGGCGGGCCGAACCGCCTTCGGGCAAAGGACGGACTGTGGCAGCTATAGTCGCCCACATGCATAACGTCTGCGTGATGTGGTTGAAAGCCGCCGCCCAGGGAAGCAAGATTCCCGACCAACTGGACCGCAGCAGCGTAAACCAGGCGCAAGCCTCCAAGGCGCTAGACCACAGTCGG
>Ga0207079_1088_pt1 | contig 15309 bp, 16 predicted proteins | sample Alteio_BWMinHeat_61_FD_153525 | JGI IMG/M metagenome (GOLD analysis project Ga0207079, IMG submission 153525) | Enriched cells from forest soil in Barre Woods Harvard Forest LTER site, Petersham, Massachusetts, United States -... | ecosystem: Environmental > Terrestrial > Soil > Temperate forest >...
AATATTCTCCTGGGTAATATTATTTTTTTTCCTAAACTCCTTTGCCTATGCTCAAATTCCATTAAATCTTACAGAAGCAGAACATTTAGCTATTTCTAGCGCACCTGAGTTGAAGCAACTACAAGCAAATGCCGATTCATTAGAAGAACAAGCGATTGCCGATCGACAATTATCAGATCCACAAGTAGTTGTAGGAGCAATTAATGTCCCAACGAATTCATTCAGTTTTTCACAAGATGAAATGACAATGGTACAGGTTGGTTTACAACAATCTTTTCCAGCAGGACATTCTTTGGCAATGAAATCGAAAAAGACCAAGTATCTAGCAAAAGCAGAACGACAAAAAATACAAGAACAAGCAGTAATGCTATTACGAAATCTCCGAGAAACATGGCTTGATCTTTATTATTGGAATCAGGCAAAAATTATTATTCGCGAAAACCTTTTGTTATACGGACGATTAGTAAAAGCAACTGAATCTCAATATAGTTCAGGGAAAGGAACAGAATCTGATGTGTTACAACTACAAGTTGAACTTTCTCGGTTAAATGATCAAAATGTTCAAGTTGAGCAGAGAATTGATATATTAAAAGCACAATTAGGTCGCTGGATAGGTTCAGAATCTGCCAATCGTCCTTTATCTAATATGTTGCCGCACTGGCAAAGTCCTCCTTCAATGAATGTGTTGCAGACCCGACTCATTCAACATCCGCTTTTAAAAGTTGATACGGCAAATATCGAGGCTGCCCGCAATGAGGTGGCTTATGCTAAGGAACAATACAAACCTGCATGGATGCTTGATGTAGATTATGGATTTCGACAAGGCACTATGTCTGATGGATCACCTCGTTCAAATATGGTGACAGCACAAGTGACTGTCGATCTTCCCATTTTTCCTTCCGAACGCCAAAATCGTCGGCTTCGCGCGAGTTGCCATCAGTTAGAGGCAACAGAATTAGATAGAGATGTACATTATAAAGATTTATTAAAAGAACTCAGGGTCCAATATGCGATTTGGGAAAGTTTTACTAAACGCGAAAATCTATATCGACAACAATTGATGCCTGAAGCAAAAGAAAATTCAAAAGCGGCATTATTAGCCTATCAAAATGCAACCAGTGATTTAACAACAGTATTACGTGCTTATAGTAATCAATTAACCATACGATTGGAGCAAATTCAAATTCACGTAGAACGTGCTAAAGCTAGAGCTGCCTTATTGTATCTAGAAGGAATGAGTGAATGAAAAAAACTTCAATACTTGTTGGTTTTATTATTGTAGTTACACTCATTGCGGGTGTTTTTATTGGGCGATATTCAGAGCGTGGAACAGCTGAAGAAAAAAAACCACTCTATTGGATTGATACAATGGAGCCTATGATTCATTATTCCAAGCCCGGAATATCACGCATGGGAATGGAATTAGTTCCAGTATATCCAGAGAAAGGGCAATCCACTGATCAGTCGACTGTGCGTATTTCACCTACCGTAATAGACAATCTAGGGGTTCGTACTGCTCCCGTTATTAAGGGAACACTTACACGACTTATTGAAACCGTCGGTTACGTTGAACCGAATGAAAATAAAATCAGTCATATTCATACTTATGCGGAAGGTTGGATAAGAAAGCTTTTTGTAAAAACGGTCGGTGAGCCTGTTAAAATGGGCCAAGTCGTTTTACAATTGTATTCACCCATTCTTGTGAATGCACAAGATGAATATCTCATCGCATTAAGTAGCGGTAATCAATCATTAATTGATGCTTCTTATAAAAGATTACAAGCATTTCATATTTCTGAACAACAAATTCGTGAGTTAAAATCAACAAAAAAATCGAGTCAATTAATTGATATTTATCCACATCAAGACGGTATTGTTACAATGTTAAATATTCGAGAAGGAATGCATGTTACACCGGATACTGAAATGATGAGCATTGTTGATTTATCGAGTATTTGGATGATTGCTCAAATATTTGAGGAACAAGCAAACTGGGTAAAGGTAGGCGATTCGGCTGAAGCAAGATTATCCGCATTTCCAGGAAAAATTTGGAAAGGTACCGTTGAATATATTTATCCACAAGTTGAGCTGACAACACGTACTCTCAAGGTAAGGTTCCGTTTTGATAATCCAGATGGAATTTTGAAACCTAATATGTATGCAAATATTTCATTGTTTGTAGAACCCCAAAAAAATGTTTTAAGTATACCACTGGAAGCATTAATTCGAAGCGCGGAAGGCAATCGAGTTATTGTAAAATTGAATGATGATCAATTCCAGTCTCGTATCGTTAATATTGGTTTTGAATCTGAGGATCGAGTTGAAATTCTTTCTGGGTTAAAAGAGGGTGAAATCGTAGTCATTTCTGGCCAGTTTTTAATTGATTCAGAAACCAATTTGAAAGCAGGTTTAGAACGAATAGAAGCACCAAATACTACTATAAAAAAATTATCTCCCTGATAAAGGATACGATGCATGATTGCAGGAATTATCCGTTGGTCAATACAAAATCGATTTTTAATTTTATTAGCAACTGCGCTTCTTATTTTATGGAGTTTTTATACAATAAAAAATACGGCAGTTGATGCTATTCCTGATTTATCCGATGTCCAAGTGATTATTAAAACAGATTATCCTGGTCAAGCTCCACAAGTTGTTGAAGACCAAGTGACTTATCCGTTGACCACTGCAATGTTAGCAGTTCCAGGAGCTGTGACAGTTCGAGGAGAATCCGGTTTCGGTATATCGTATGTTTACATCATTTTTAAAGATGGAACTGATCTTTACTGGGCGCGTTCTCGAGTGTTGGAATATCTCAGTCAAATAGCGAATCGTTTGCCTACCGGAGCACAAATAGCATTAGGTCCAGATGCAACAGGCGTAGGGTGGGTTTATGAATATGCGTTAATTGATCGTACTGGACAGCATGATTTGGCGCAATTGACTAGTATACAAAACTGGTTTTTGAAATATGAACTACAAAAAGTACCGGGTGTTTCTGAAGTAGCAACTGCAGGAGGAATGGTTAAGCAATATCAAATTATTTTGGATCCTAATCAATTGCGCGCATATGGATTAACCCTAGACCAGGTAAAACAAGCTATTCAAAGAGGTAACAGAGAATCGGGAGGTTCTGCTATCGAAATGGGTGAAGCCGAATACATGGTACGTGCAAAAGGTTATATCAAATCCATTCAAGATATTGAACAAATTCCAGTTGGGTTGGGTAAGAATGGTATTCCTATTTTGATAAAAGATCTTGCCAATATAGAACTGGGACCTGAAATGCGTCGCGGTATCACTGAGCTTAATGGTGAGGGAGAGGTTGTGGGCGGTATTATTGTGATGCGTTCTGGGCAAAATGCTATGCAAACCATTGCCGCGGTTAAAGCAAAATTAAAAGAACTACAAAGTAGCTTACCAAAAGGGGTGCAAGTTGTTACAACTTACGATCGCTCAAGCTTAATAAAGCGTGCGATAAATACTCTCAATGATAAATTAATCGAAGAATTTATTATTGTTTCACTGATTTGTATCGCTTTCCTTCTTCATTTTCGTTCCTCTTTAGTTATTATTATTAGTTTACCGATTGGTATTTTTCTCGCCCTCATTGTGATGCATCTTCAAGGGATTAATGCGAATATTATGTCACTCGGTGGTATTGCTATTGCAATTGGTGCAATGGTGGATGCAGCAATTGTGATGATTGAAAATGCGCATAAGCATTTTGAAAAACAGTCTGTCAATGACAAAAATCGTTGGCGAATCATACAAGAAGCAACGCTTGAAGTGGGCCCGCCATTATTTTTCTCTTTGTTAATTATTACCTTTAGTTTTTTACCAGTTTTTACATTACAAGCGCAAGAGGGTCGATTATTTACACCTTTGGCTTATACAAAAACATATGCGATGGCGTCAGCAGCTATTCTCTCTATTACACTTGTCCCAGTGCTGATGGGTTATCTCATCCGCGGTAAAATTAGAGCAGAACAAGAAAATCCTTTGAATCGAGTCTTATTAAGCGCATACCGTCCCATTATTGATGCCATATTGAAAAATCCGCAAATGGTTTTAATGATTGCATTTATCGTTGTGATTATTGGTATTTGGCCAATATCACGTTTGGGTGGAGAGTTTATGCCTGAGTTGGATGAGGGCGATTTACTTTATATGCCAACCACGTTCCCAGGCCTTTCCATTGGTAAAGCAGGACAAATATTACAACAAACGGACAAGTTAATTCATACTATGCCGGAAATAAAAACTGTTTATGGAAAGATTGGACGAGCAGAAACTGCGACGGATCCAGCGCCTCTTTCAATGATTGAAACAACCATTCAATTTAAACCTAAAAATGAATGGCGACCCGGCATCACCATGGAAAAATTGCGAGCTGAATTAGAGTCACGAGTCAAACTTCCAGGACTGTCTAACACCTGGGTAATGCCCATTCGTACGCGTATAGACATGTTAGCAACCGGTATTAAAACTCCGGTCGGCATTAAAATTGCAGGACCTGATCTCAATGTTATTCAATCAATAGGTCAGCAAATTGAAGAAATACTCAAACAAATACCAGGAACGACTTCAGCTTATGCAGAACGTGTCGCAAGTAGTCGCTATATCACGATTGATATTGATCGATTGAAGGCATCACGTTACGGACTAAATATTGAAGATATTCAGGAAATTATTGAAACGGCAGTCGGTGGGATGAATGTCACACAAACCGTTGAAGGTCGTGAACGCTATCCTGTAAATTTACGTTATCCTCGAGAAATTCGTGATTCATTAGAAAAATTACGCATGTTGCCAATTGTCACTATGTCTGGTGCCGTGATTCCTCTCAATGAGGTGGCAAGCGTAGATGTAACAGAAGGACCAGATATGATAAGAAGTGAGAATGCTCGACTTAATGGATATGTATATGTTGATATTGTAGGACGGGATTTATCTTCTTATGTTAAAGCAGCACAGCAGGCAGTCAATCAACAAATTAAATTACCAGCAGGCTATTCTATCTCTTGGTCCGGACAATATGAATATTTAGAACGTGCAAAAGAACGTTTAAATACCGTTGCACCATTTACACTCGCGATCATTGTATTGTTGCTTTATCTCAATTTTCGTCGTTTTGCCGAAGTCATCATTATTCTTACGACTTTACCACTTGCATTGGTGGGCGGGATCTGGCTACTGTATTTGCTGGGGTATCATTTATCAGTTGCGGTAGGAGTTGGTTTTATTGCCTTATCGGGTGTTGCTGTTGAAATTGGAGTGGTGATGTTGGTTTATCTCAATCAAGCATTCGTGAAACGTCAGCAAATTTCTGAAAAGGAAAGCAGACCATTAACCAATAAAGATATTCGTGAAGCCATTATTGATGGAGCTCTTTTACGTTTGCGTCCCATCATGATGACGGTTTCGGCAATTATTGGCGGTTTATTACCAATCATGTTTTTGGGAGGCACAGGGTCAGAGGTGATGCGTCGCATTGCAGCTCCTATGGTTGGCGGCATGATAAGCGCGACTATTTTAACACTGGTTGTTATTCCCGCTGTTTATTTCTTGTGGAAGCAATATGAATATTCCAATAAGAAAGACTAATTCGGGAGTTTGCTATCAAGGATTGAGTTTTTTTAAAGATTCGGTTAAAGTCCGCTCCTGCTTATAATTATAAAAAAGGGACGCGATATGCAATTTCGTACATTGGACGATCATTTGATTTTATCCATTAAAGAAAAAAATTTAGAACAACTTAAACTATGTATTGAAAAAAAAGCTGATATTCATAAAAAAAATTCCTTAAAAATAAATTTATTTTGGTGTGGCGAATCAGATAATCTTGCTAAAAATCTCTCTAAAAGTAATTGCTTCCAAACCCTATCGAGGGTGGTTTCTTTTTCTGTAGCAATTGTTTTTAATCGTTCTTTCAATGCTGTTTCATTCATATTGTCATCGCTATTAAAAATGGTTCAATTTTTATGGTGGCAAAGATGGGGCATATCCAACTAAAAAGTAATATTATTTTATGTATCCTTAAATCCTCTGTTGCTGCTTACTCATTGATTTTTTTTCCAATTTCTTACGACATTTTGTGATAAATCTTGCGACACAGTTACGACATATCTTGCGACAATCTTGTGACATTGCTAAGATGTAAGGTAACTGGAGTGTATATTAATGTTTAAACCAAAATTTACAATCACCAATTCAATCGCAAATACGCTAACTACGATAGAGAGGGCTAGGGGATTTTTAGAAGCTGCTACCCTTTCCGATGAGTGGGTTGCTAATATGCAGAACAAAGCCTTGATATTAGAAGCGCATCACACCACGCATATCGAGGGTACTCAGCTTACTTTAGAGCAATCAGAGCAACTATGGGCAGGCCAGCATCTTGCAACTGTTAATCCTGAAGATGTAAAGGAATTATTAAATTACCGACAGGCATTCAACTTAGTTGCCGGTTACATAGGTGATGGTGAACCAATTACCGAAGGATTGATTAGAGAAATTCATAAACGACTTGTGGAAGGGGTGAGAGGTAATGCCGCGACTCCTGGTGACTACCGTAAAATCCAAAATTATGTTGTTAACTCTAAGACGAAAGATGTCATTTACACGCCTCCAGCCGCTTTCGAAGTATCTCAGATGATGCATGAATTAGTAAATTGGATAAATCATGAGACAGAGATACATCCCGTCATCATGTCAGGTATCGCACAATTTCAACTTGTACACATCCATCCATTTTTAGACGGTAATGGAAGAACCGCGCGGTTATTATCAACGCTTTGTCTTTATCAGCGCGGATATGATTTTAAAAAACTATTCACTATTAGTGAATATTACGATCGCAATAGAGCTGATTATTATCAAGCGATTCAAAGCGTACGTGAGCGTAATATGGATATGACTGGATGGGTTGAATATTTTATTCAAGGCTTATCTACCCAATTGCAGGAAGTGAGATCACTTGGTAAACAGGCAATAGATCAAGATGTTTTGGCAAAACAATATCATTTATCTGATAGACAAAAACTAGCAATTGAATACATCGCAAAATACGGTGGTATTACCATTCAGCAGTTTGAAAATATTTGTCCTGATGTAACGCGGCGAACCTTGCAGCGTGAATTAAAAGAATTAACGGATAAAAATATTTTAATAACGACGGGTGCTACCAGTAATTTAATTTATGAGATGCAGGTAAAGAATAAATATAAATAATAATTTTTATTTTATTTAAGGATAAAAAAATGCATAATAGGAAACCCCAAAAACCCAATCCCTGGACCCTCTTGAACCCAACTCCACTTTCGGAAACCATGAAAAAAACCGGCAGGAGTTTAGGTATTGCTGCAGGTATTTCCTATCTTTATTTTTCTCCTAAACAACCAAAACCCTCGATAACCAATGCCGCGCTTTTGTTGCTAACTTTTGGGGTGATAGGGGCGAGTTTGGGGTTTTTTTCAGGGAAAATGATTGACGATCAAAAAAAGAAGGCTAGAAAAATGCGTCTGAGATATTAAACCATCGTGCCAGCCTAACTTTCCGGCATAAAATATGCCTACAGGTGGGGAGCGCAATCCATTAGATGTGAGTGGTTCACATTTAATTGTTATAAGCTGCTGCAATTGCTTTCTGATTAAATGCTTTTCTATCAAAGAAAAGAATAACACTAATGAATAACAACATTATTGATATTAAACCAATGTAAATTGCGCCTACATTTGGCGAGAAGAACCTGACAAAATACACCGTTAATGCGCTGCCTAATCCAACACTCGCTTCTTTAATAAGAAGACAGTCATCATCTTGTGAAAGCTTATCAAGATAACTGATCGAGCATTCAATTATTGATAATGAACATGTCCAAATTAACGCACCCATCAGTGATGTAATATGAAAGGCTGATGAAAGTAAGATGATAATCATGCCAAGAAATAGCGGAAGGATAGCTTGGATTCTATTTAATTTAGACACTAGATTCATGATGGGAATTTGTAATGTTACAACAATTAAACTGTTTACAATTAGTATTAGGCCAAACCAATGCGGTAAAATACCATTGTTACCCAGCATTGCAAATTGAGGAAGTATGGAAACAAAAGAAATAAGTTTTACGCCAATAACAAAACCGACGATAGACCATGCCAAACCTTTTCTTGAAATCAAACTGATCAAATTAAAATGATTTTTTTGGGAATTAAATTTGGCAATATTGTCTCTATGGAAATATTTGGCAAATGACAATAATGAAATAATCATTAATATGCCGCAAGAAATTAGGGTTGCGCATTTATTCAAAGATAATGCAATCATGCAACCAGATAAAATACTTCCTAAATTGAGCGCAATTTTATTTCCAGCGGCCCCTTTTGTAGAAAAAGAAGAATAGTATTTCAACATGTAGCCACTAACGGATATGCCTATTGCAAAGCAAACAGTGCCCATCAGTGTTAGGTCTAATAGCCATAATGCAATTCCTAGTTCTAATAGAAACATGGCAGCAAAAGTTAATTTGTGTCTGAAAAAAAGAAAAAGAAACGGTGTAAATAAAATAAATAGTCTATATCCAAGAACAAGTAACACATTATTAGTTGGATCTAACCAAACATTAGCTTCGGCCAGGATCCAAAATAAACATAATGCTGATATAAGTCTTGAGAAATAAATATCGATATTTTTTAGTTTTAACATGCTGGATTACTCTATCATATAAATATTAGCTGCAATTTTCTCCATTTGTTCTAACATTGATCGCAAATCATCAATTGTTTCACTTTTGCAAACAATGTAACCCGTAAAGTGACTATTGTCTTTAAGATTATTTGTAATGATTTGTCCTTCAAATTTTGTAAGGGCAATGTCGTAAACATTCTTATGATTTTGTATTTGCTCCTTAATGGTGTTATTAATTTTAGTAATTTTCCCAGCTTTATGAGCTTGTAACATTCTGCAACCAACATAAAATTGTTGAGTACCGAAATCAGCGGCATTCTTTTTTCCTGCCGCCCAATTGACCCAAGCATTCCAATTGTTTGTTCCTGGAAAAGCAACCCCAATCCAATCCCATAATTTTAATCCTGCTGGTCTACGGTTTGGCTCGACACAGTATACATCCCCAGTTAATTTATTTAAAAATAATTCATTATGAACAGCACCATTTTGAGAGCCAGAAATTTCAGAGACAATTTTTCCAGCTTCCATTAATCGTTCATAAAGTTTGGCATCGAGCGGTGCTGGGAGTATATGTTGAGTTTCTACCCTATAATAACCTTGAGAGGTCTTCTTTTCAGTGATAATGTAGTTGCCATCAATACCATCAAAACTAAATTCATCGCATTCTTTTATGCATTCTTCTATCAAGATACCTTGTTCTAGATACATGCTAATGATGTCTAGGTTTAAATTTAAATCTTCAAATGTTTTGATTTCAATACAGCCACGGCTATTCCCTTCCGCAACCGGCTTAAAGAATAAAGGATTAATTGCATTTTTAATGCATTCTTCGGCTTCACTCAATGTATGGATTTTCTTAAAAAATGGTTTTTTATACCAAGTTGGGGTTGCGGCATCTTTTTCAAGGATTCGAAAACTATATTTATCTATACAGACCATGGATCTTTCGGTGTTGTCATGAGGTAACCTTTTATGTTTTGCATACAGGCTACCCAAAGGTATTCCTTTGTCGGAAAAAGGTAAGCAAGCACATACTGTAAAGTTTTGAGAGGAAATATATTCATCTATTTCTTTAATTTGACGAGATAAACTTTCATCATCATATTGGGCAAGGTTAATTTTTAATGTGTAGGGAGTGATATTCGTATCGACAGATGTTATTTCTTCTTTGCAAAGCATAATATCCGCATTTAAAATCTCATGACTTATTTTTTTTAATCTTTCTATGTCATACACTCTAGTATTATTGTAGCCAAAAATAATTACGATATTTTTCATATTAACCTCAAAGATTTGTAATTCTTGCGTCTTGCCCTTTATTTCGAAACAATAATCTCGGTGCAAAATAATATTCTTTTGTATTTGCAATTTCAATGGCTAGATCTCGATCAATATGCATCTCTGCTCTAGCGTGGAGCACTTTAAAATTAGCTACAATGGTAAAAGTGCCAGTACGTGAAATGGATTTTTCTTTCCGACAAGTAGTAATTTTTATTCTCATTTTTTCGATCAATTTTCTATCTTTTGAGTTAATTGGAATCATTCTTTCACCCGCTTCCTTATCGATTCTGAAATCCAAATAAAATTTGAAACCTGTATCAATATGATATTCAACTATATTTCTTATTTTGGATTTTGGGATAGAAACATTTTTTCCAGATATGAATTTAACTTTAAGATCAAGTAATCTTTCAATTTCTTCATCGGAAAATTCTCGAAAAATATCTTTAGGAAAAAATAATTCAGTTGGGGTATTAGTATTGTCTCTGCAAACTGTTAATGATAAGAAATCTGTGTTTAAGTCTTCGTACAAATCATCTGCATGAGGTGTGATTTCGCCAAATCCATTACCCCAATCCCGATAATTTTCGCCACCTGGTTTAAGATATATTTTTTTATGCTCTTCGTATGGGTATTTAATATCATTTAAGCCAAATAATTCAGATAGTGTTTCGTGAACGACACGAGCCAATCGATGACAATCATAATGAAAATATTTGTAATGGTTATAGCGGCAACATTATTTATTCCAAGTTGTTCAAAGTATGCTGCGTCTTTTGGGCGTGCTTTGTAGAGTATTAAGCTAGCAAGTTCAAATTTAGCAAGTCGCAACGGTGTTAAAGGGTTTAAATATTTCCACCAATTCTCTACATCCTCTAGTAGGTATTGAAAATCTAAAATTATAAGTTTTTCTTGCTCTATAGAAAATTTGAAAAACTCAATGTTATTTTTCGTGAACATATGTTTGATCTATTCCTATTTTATACATCTCAATAATTTTTTCTGATCATTATTAACAATTAATTCTGTAGAATGCTTGTATTTTGCGGTGCTAAGAATAAACTAGCCTATAAGTTCTCCTAGAAAAAGCATTTTACACAAATTATCTGCAATGTATACATTGAAAATATCATGAGACCTTTGTTAATAAAATTACCCAACCCGCGTAGTGTATGTCTTTGGTAAGTAAGTTCATACCCGATAAATATCGGGGTTCATGTTAATGGTGAGAGGAGTTGAATTTGAATAGGATTAATGACCATATTTTTTTTAAGTTATCAAATGAAATATGCACTTTAAGTGCACCATTGAATTTGCATTTAAAAATTCATTATTTTGCTTTTAAGCGAACATATAACGACTGTTCCAAAATATATTTATTCAATCATCCTAGTTATTACCAACATTGGTTTGATAAGCAGTATTATTTACTTGGAAATAAGGAGGGTCGTCCAAATTATTATGAAAATGGCTATGATCTTTGGGATTGTTTGCCAGATCCTCATAAATTGTATGACGAAGGTGCGAAATATTTTGATATTGCCCATGGTTTAACTATAACTCGAAAGCATGAAGAATATTGCGATTTTTTCTTTTTTGCGACACATGTTGTAAACAGCCATATACGACAATTGTATTTTGAAAGAAGAGATATTTTTGAAAAATATTGTGACTATTTTATTTCTACTTCCAATGATCTAATAAAACAAGCAGAGAAATCAAAAATTATTTTGCCTCTGCCGGAACCTATGAAATCTATTAAGCCAATATTGAAAATCAATGAATTCTTAAAAGAAATTCAATTATTAGAAAAGAATGAATTGCATTATCATTTAACGAAGAGAGAAATTGAATGCGCTAATTTGTTAGCAGAGGGACGAAGCTATAAGGAAATTGCAAGAGCATATGGATTGTCGCCAAGAACAGTCGAGGAGCATTCATACAATATAAGAAGTAAGTTAGGATGTAAAAATAAATCTGAGCTTATAGCATTGTTATCTAAAAAAAGGATGAGTGAGTGGTTAATATGTTCTCGCTGTTAATAAAAAGAAAGTTCCTTAATATGCATTATCCATGGGTCAAAACACCTCAGAGCTCGCAAGTTTTATGAATACATCGATCGTTACCAGCAACCAAATCAAAAAAGTTTTTTAGTTTGTACTGAAGATAATCACATTGCTGGTGTATTTAATATTAGTGAAATAGTTCGAGGATTATTTCAGAGCGCTTATTTAGGATTTTATGCAGTATATGCATATGCTGGTAAAAGGTATATGAGTACTGGATTAAAAAACGATGATTTAGTGCTTTGGTTTTTGAAGTCTTTAAGTTGATTATATGCAATAGATATCTTTTATCTTAAATCTAACATAAATTTATCCGGTATATTTATTCCGTATTTTTACGGATATTTTGTTTTAACTTAATCATATACACTATCAATAGTTTTATAAACATGGATTTAGGTAAATTTTATGCACGATAGAAAAAAAGACGAATACGAAAATGAATCATTAACGGTTCGTCGTTTTGCTAAAAATACAGCTATTGCTGGAGCGACTGTTGGTACAGTTACATCTATATGTTTAGATTGGTTATTAAAAAATGATCCGCATGATTGTAGTAGATTATTAGGTAAACCGCCAAAATTTGCTTCTGCTTTTCTTATCGGATCAGGAGGTGTGGCAGGGGGAGCCGCTGGGTTACTCTTAGGCGCTGGTATAGGGATCACTTATTTTAAAGTTAAAAAGAAAATGACAAATAATTTAGTTGTGGAGCAAGAAAAAGTTAATAAATTTAAATAAATTATTTTGTACACGGTATAAGGAATGTGAAATGGATAGCAGAAAAAAATTAGAATTGGGAAGTGAGCATAATTTTGAATTTGGTAAAGGATTTAGACCACCAAAAAAGATAAAAACCGTGGATGATAGTTCCGATGAAGAGGCCCGTCAACCCCTAAGAAAAAATTTTAATAATGATCGTTGAATTCGGAGAGATAACATGCTGCGCAAACAAACAATGGATAGTTTTTATTTTATAAATAAACAGTTTACACGATCTTTATTTTCAACTATTCCAAAAAATGAGAGATATATTTTAATTAGATATCCAAGAAAAAAAATAGAACTAATCGAGTATCAAGAGCGAATTGATAGGATTAAAGATATTTCTAATAAATCTTTTGCTAAAGTACCTCAAGAAACATGGGATTTACTTGATAAAGTGGGAAAATTTTTTGAAAAATTAATCATAGATGAATCTCTTAAAAATAAAGCTTGCTCTGAAAACTGCCTTAAAAATAAATGACAAAAGTAAAATTTCAGCAACCATACTATGACCGTAAGATACTTGCGTGGATTTAGGGTCATTTATCAATTTTATGATCCAGGCCGGATGTTCATTCACGATATATTTTTTTAAAGATTTAGGAGAAATAAAATGTTTTTAAGAAATTCAAATTCAATAAAATCAGTAAAAATTCTTAACCATTACAATTACACAACCGAAATGTGGCCTCCTGAGGCAAATTATATATTCGATGATGTTAAATTAGAAATTACATATCAAAATGGTTCGAAAAATGAGAAACGATATACAAGAAAAACTGCCATGTGGCTATATGGAGATCACTTTTCTCAGGAAGATTTGGATACATATTATGAAGGTAAAAAAGGATTTGTTTTTAGCCCGACAAAAACAGCAGCAATAGGAGCAACTACCTTGTTATGTTATAGCTTTGGTGGAGTTGGTTTTTTTGGTGGAGCGTTTGCAGGATATGTTGTATCTAAAGCGGTTGAAAAAGTATCTGAGAATTGTTCAAAAAGATCGATGTAAAATAAAAAAGAAATTTATCTGAATATTTTTGATAAGGTAAGAATTAATTCAGATTTATTACGGCAATTAAGTTTTCTTTTTAAATATTCTATATGCGTTTCAACAGTACGCACTGATCGCCCAAGTTTTTGAGCTATTTCATGATTTTTGAAGCCTTGTAATAAGTAGACTGCACAATCCATTTGTCGTGGTGTAAATATAGGAAGCTTTATCGTATTAGGCGCAACTTCATTTAATTCCTTTTTTGAAGCGGCAGGAGCAGCTAGATTATGAAAAGGGTAGAAGATTTTATTTGTTTCTCCCATTTTTAACAAATGGGCAGCTTGGGCCTTAAAGTATGTTGAAAATTTTTTAAGAATTTCAAGATTGTTTAAATAAAAATGAATTACAAGAGGGTGTTGCTTATCTGAGGCAAATGCAAAAAATTCACAATATTCCTTATTAGGAAATGTCAATGTGATACCATGATCGATATTAAAATTTTCTCTAGAAAATTGATAATGTTGTTGATTGGGTAGTAAAAACCATAATACCGCTTGCTCATTATATAATTTAGGTTTAGCTTCGCAATTGCCTTTTAAATAATGCTTTTCTGAGAGATAGGCTTCAAAGTCATCTGCTCGGTTCGTCAAGCAAATACGGGCGCCGTCATTATAAGATCGTAAGTAGGTAAAATAATTAATATGGAATTTTTTTAAAGGTGATATAATATTGTCTATTTCAATATGAGATTTCAAAAATAAGTGATCTGGATTTAATTTCATTACAATATTTTTTGTAGAAATCAATTAAAAATTGATGTGTGTTACATAACTCAAATACAATGCATTAGGTAATTATGATTTTAATGTTTTATATAAAACAAATCCAGTACCTACAACGCCAGCTAATAATACACCAGATTTTACCCAGAAGAAATAAGGATTTTGTTTGAGTTTGCTTCCTTCTGGCATGGGCGTTAAATTTTCACTCTCTAAATTAAAATATTCAGTATTTTTACGGAATGATTTTCTATTAATTTTAAATATAATCTTATCTTTTAGAATTAAACCAGGAAACAATTTATGTTTAGACCAAAAAATCAAACGCATGAAGCAAAATCATCTAATCATTTGAATAATATTGAATTTTGGTTTGTAAATGGAAAAGAACAAGATAGCATTCTAAATATGTACAGTAAGCAGCCTTTGAACGCATATACTTTGGCAGCTTGATGTGGGATGCTGATGTTGCCCCGAAAAAACGGACACTGCACTAAGCAACTTTTTGCGCTTCGAAGCATACAGGACTCAGGTAACCAAGTCTAGAGTGAAGTCGCATTCGATTGTAATAAACATCTATATATTCAAACACGTGATTTTTGGCTGCTGCGCGCGTCAAAAATTTTTCTCCATGAATAGCCTCGACCTTGAAACTATGATTCCAGCTTTCCATACTGGCATTATCATAACAATCGCCTCGCTTGCTCATGCTACAAATAAAGCCATTTTCAGCCAATAGTTT
>Ga0207079_1089_pt1 | contig 15233 bp, 12 predicted proteins | sample Alteio_BWMinHeat_61_FD_153525 | JGI IMG/M metagenome (GOLD analysis project Ga0207079, IMG submission 153525) | Enriched cells from forest soil in Barre Woods Harvard Forest LTER site, Petersham, Massachusetts, United States -... | ecosystem: Environmental > Terrestrial > Soil > Temperate forest >...
GCAGCGGATGGGCGGCTTTTCTTGAGTAATAAAATACTTTGTTATTACGGATAAATGAAAGTGGGGTATTGCTGCCTGTGCTGAAATTACTATCAACAGCATTTGCACGCTCAAAGTAGCCATAGATCCTGCCATCATCCAGTATGGCATACATTCTTTCAAATAGATATTGTTTCCCTGTTTGCTTATCCGGTTCAGAGAGGGTGGTGTCTTTGTATATTTTCCAGTTGCCATATTCTTCATAGTCAACGGAAACGGCGACCCTGCCATTGGGGCGCATGACTGCATAGCTGTACTTGAAAGAGTCAAAGGTGAAAGTAAATGCCTCCCGTATTGTGTCCCATGGTTTAAGCCTTACTTTCTTGTCATTGATCTCGGTCATGGCATAAACACCTTCATAGTTCCACTTTTGGGCAAAAGAAATAGAAGGCAATAATATCAGCGTCAATAAGATCGTTTTCATAAGACCCAAAGATAAGGCGCTCACAAAATATGTGGTTACAAATGTAATACTTTGAATTCGAGCAGGCGATTTAGCGTGTGTTGTTCTTCCGTACAGGAATTGCAATCGGGGCAGGGTACAGTAGGCATGGTGTTGCCCAGGCCTATATATTCAAGCCGATCCTTTTTAATGCCGTGCTCGACGAGATAATTGACTACAGACATTGCCCGGTTATTTGACAATACCCGGTTATGTTCATATGATCCACGGCAATCCGTGTGTGCGCGTATTTGGATGCGCATGGTTGTGTGGCGATTCAACTGTGTCAACAGTGTATCCAAAATCACCTTGTGTTTTTCCTTCAGATCATATTTATCCAGCTCATAGTAGAAATGTCCCACTTCATACAACTGCCCGAGCTCAAACTCTCTTATGCCCGGCGTGTCCATTACATTAGGGTGCCTGATAACAACCGGTGGTATGGTGTCATGTTGACGCGGAGGTAGCGGTTTTAATAGTTTAATGGTTTTATAGATCGTATCTGAACCATTATTGCCGGTTGCAAAAACGTCCAGTTGTTTGGGGTAGTAATCCTCTTTGCTGATGACAAACTTGTATTGAATTTCAGGATAAAGCTGTGTAAAAAACTGTCCGTTATTATCTCCTTTGGCATCTGTTTTTCCCTTTGTACCATCAATAGCTATTTGCACTTCCCAAAGTGGCTGCCCGGTTAAAGAATCCAATACTGTGAGCTGTAGAAATACTTTTTCTTTTTTATAAAAATATACATTGTCGCCACCTTTTGCAGCAGGCCTGTTGGATGAAAAATAGGTGTTCCTGCCATCAGCATATAAAGCAAGTGAGATGTCGTCATAAGATGAATTGATAGGAGTGCCTATATTTTCCGGCACTGAAAAAGTATTGTTTTTTTCATCCCACTGGCTTTTATAAATATCCAGCCCACCTAGCCCTTCATGCCCATCTGATGAAAAGAAGAGCGTATTGTTGTCTGCCCAATAAGGAAAAACTTCTTCCCCTTCTGTATTGATCACGTTACCCAGGTTTTGCGGTTTCGACCAGGTGGTGCCGGTTTTTTTACACATATACAAGTCGGACCCACCAACCCCTTTTGGCATGGTGGAAGAGAACACGAACACCTTCCCATTCGGGCTGACGGCAGGATGCTGGACTGCGTAGGCTTCATCATTGTATTGGAACGGAGTAATGGTTTTAAACTTTTTATCCGCAGTATCAAAATCAGTGACGATCATAATTTCCAGTACCACCGTGCTGTCTTTGTTTGAAACAGATTTGTTGCCAAAAAAATTATTCACTGACCTGCTGCGTGTAAAGTACATCTGTTTGCCATCTGCACTGAATGTGCATGGCCCATCGTGATATTTTATGTTTACGCCCTTTGCCCCGTTAATTTTATCAAACCCATCGCCACATTGCCCTTTATCATCGCAGGGAATACTAAACATATTGTAGTAAGACCTGCCAGTCCAGTAATCGGTTTTCTTTTTCACATCCATATCCGTATCACAGGCAAATACCAATTTACCTTTCCACATAGTTGGTGCAAACTCAGAGCCGTTGGTATTAAAAGGAAGTAGGGTAGTAATTCCTTCGGGAATGGCATCCACTATTTTTTTTGCATTACTGCACCCGGTAATGAGGTTAGCAACCCGCTTATCATTGGGATAATTTGACTGGTATACTTTCAGCCATTTTGCGGCTTCTTCATACTGCATCAGTTGCATCAGTAGCTGGGCGTAACGCAATACTACCGCCTTATTGCAGGCTGGCATGCTCACTGCTTTAGCATATGCATCAGTTGCTTTCTGGAAATCATTGGTAACGCTATAGCAATCGCCCAGCTCCGTGTAGATCACAGGATCATTTAACTGACCGGCTATTTTTTCGAAGTAGGGGATAGCTTTATAGTAAACACAATGAGTGTAATAAAAGTTAGCTTTCACCAGGTCTTTATTCTCTTTTGCCTGCGCATAAGAACAATAAAAAACAAGCAGGAATAATACAGGATAGTGATTTATTTTCATTAGAATTTTTTAATAAACCTTGGTGTCAGAAATTTTGATTCATCCCTCATAAAATCATAACCTATCACCAGCTCATGTGTGCCACCGCCGTAGCCTTTTAAGTCGGACATGAGGTAATCGTATGCATAGCCGACATTCAATTTTTTCGTTGCCTGCACATGTACAATGAACTCTGCCGACTTATCAGTACGGTAAGTGACGCCCAGCATAAACCTGTCGTTATAAATTGCGGAGGCATTAAAGTCACAACTAAACGGTAACCGGTAGTCGCTGTTAATAGCATAACGCGCTAATATCTGCGGTAATATTTTAATTGTTTCATTTACGGTGCAGACATAACCACCACCAACATAATATCCTCTTATTTCACGTGCCAGTACATTTTTTACTTTCACCTCATGTTTATCGTAGTAATCCTGCAGCATATTAGGTACTGACACGCTACAGTAAAAATTATCTGCCGACCAATAAACGCCGGCGCCAAAATTCGGCAGCATGGCATTCTTAACATTGTAAGTAAAATTCGGGTCATTTTGCTGGAATAAATTCAGCTTGTTGTAATCTGCGCTATACAGGTCTATACCGCCACTCAATCCAAACGAAAGCACTGACTTATCAAAGTGTATGCGGTATGCGTAATAAGCTTTAACAGATGTATTGCTTTCTACGCCCAGCTTTTCATTAGTGATACTTCCTCCTATTGCTACATTCCGGAAAGGCTTCATGTAGCTGCCTATCGGCGCATCCACGGAAAGGTTGATGGTCTTGGGCGCACCTGCTATACTCGTCCATTGGTCCCGATATACACCATTGACGGACGTCACATCACGGCTACCTGCATACGCAGGGTTGTACAACAGTTTATTGTACATGAACATGGTGTAGTGCTGGTCGCTTTGTGCTATAGCACACAATGGCAGCAGCAAGATGAGTAGTAAAAAATACCGTTTCATAATCATTAATGCTTTATCAACAACGTCCCTTTAAAAACATTTTTTCCGCCGGGTACCAAATCTGTATTTAATTTTACCAGGTAGTAGTAAGTGCCATCAGGAACTAATTTCCCGTTTTTGCCCATGCCATACCAATCATTCTTATAGTCCGACTCTGTAAAAATTTCATCGCCCCATTTATCAAAAACATACACTGTATTGCCGGGATAATTCTGGATATGTTCTATCACCCAGGTATCATTGATGCCATCGCCATTAGGTGAAATGGCATTGTATATGATGATGTATGGGCAGGCACTGTCAGCCAGCAAAAAGAAATAGTTCATGAGGCAACCATTCCCGTCCGTAAGGATAAGCGAATATTTTCCGGATGCAAGGCCGCGTATTTCATTGCCGGTAGCACTGTTCGACCATTCATACCGGTATGGTGTGGTACCACCGGTTGCAGTAATACTAATGCTGCCATTGGGGGCGAAACAAATATCATTATTGATGCTGTCTGTGATCATGATAGAGTCTGGCATAGTGATCTGGAAGGTATCTTTAACCCTGCATAGTAGTGCTGTATCCTTTACGATCACCGTATATGTTCCGGGAGACAGTGCATTTATTGAAGGCGCCGTTGCACCATTCGACCATTGATATTGATAAGGTGGGTTACCAATGCCCGGAGTTAGTGTAATACTTGCGTTATTCTCCCCATAGCATTTTATAGGGGAGACAGTGCTGGTCACATTTGGTAAGGGGTTGACAGTAACTGCAGTGGTTGTTGTACAGCCGAGATCTATATAATAAGTAATAATAGCCACACCCGCCGATTCTCCTTTAACGATACAAGCAAACAAAGGAAATGTATTGAGGGTTACTGTGGGGTAGCCACCGATCCATCCACCACCTTGCACAGAATCAGTAAGGCGGGTAGTGTCGCCAACGCAAATAACCGGGTTGCCTGTGACTGCAGGCAAGGGTGGGGGAACAAAGAAAGAATCAATTGCTATCGCTGTGCCGCATGAATTAGTTACGGTATAATACAAAGTATCCTCTCCGGGAGATATGGCGGTGATCGTGTCACCTGACAATGTTACATGGCCATTGCTGAAACTCCAGGTGCCTCCCGATGTTGTATCCTGCACTTCGAATTTATAACCGATGCAAAATGCATTTACCAGGTTTGAAGTTATGGTTCCGGCATCAGGCAATGGGTTTACGGTAACTGTTCTATAAGCTGTTGCTGTGCAGCCCCAGCCATCTGTTACATGCAGTGTGTCTGTATAAATGCCGCCTGTAGTATAAACCACATGCGGAGAAAGGATACTGGTTGCTGTACCATTGTATATCCAGTTCCTGCCTGTAATGTGCGACCAATAGCTGGTGGATGTATCTGTCAAAATAACTGTATCGCCGGGACAAACGGTATTAGGTATTGTTGTAAATCCCGGGTTAACCCTGTCTACCCTGATGGTATCAATGCCAAGGTTTGAGGCAGAGCAAACGGAATCGGCAACGATCAGTTTCGGGATATAAGTACCGGGCAATAAATAAGTATGAGAAATAGTATCTGACCCGGATGCAGAAATAGTAGTCCCATCTGAAAAGTCCCAGACAATACTCGATGCAATAGACATGTTGGTCAAGTCCGTGTTGAACAATATGGTCAGCGGCACACAACCCGAATCAGGGCTGTAACTGAATGCACCTGCATAACCATATATTTTCACATGGCCGGTGGCAGTATCCTTGCAGCCTGCAGTATCAGTCACTACAAGCATTACCGTATCATAGCCCGGCACTGTGTAAAGATTGGTTGGGCTAGCCGCAAGTGAATGATTGCCGTTTCCCAGATTCCATAAATTACTGAAGCCGCCGGAACTGAGGTTAGTAAAATTGACGGTGAAAGGTGGACAAATCGCAATGGAATCATCCATTTTAAAAACTGCATGGGGTTTGGTAATTCTGATGTAGCCTTTTGCTGTATCTGTACATCCCTCCGGGTTTGTCATGACCATCATTATTGTAAAATGCCCGGTATCTGCGTAGCTATGCGTGGGGCCGGGGATCGTGGAAATTAACCCATCACCGAAATACCAGTGAAACGATGCACCGGGCGGCGTTGATGTATTGGTGAAGCTCACATTGCTGTATGCACAGGTATGCGTAGTGCTTTGTGTAAAAGACGCCATTGGATGAAACAAGTTCACCAGGGCACTCGTAATAGTATCCTTGCACCCGATATTATCTGTCACTATTTCCGTAGTGTTATAGGTGCCTACATTGGTAAAGGTGTGTATTATGGATGGAGCTCCCGTGACACCAAATGTACTGTCACCAAAATCCCACCAGTGATTGGCCATAAATGTTCCGGGCTGGTCGGTGCTGACATCAGTGAGGGTGGTGGGATGCGGCCAGCAAGTGTTTGGCGGAGATACGGTGAAATGTGCTACTGGCTTCGCCACAAGTATATAATTCGTTCGCGTCAGTGTATCCGGGCATAGGTACTGGTCCAGAACGATCAGTTGTATCGTATATCTTCCGGTTATGTGAAAGGTATCTACATAAGTAGCGTTGTTAGTATCTATGCTATGGCTGCCTGTTGAGTTCCAGTAATAATAATCTGCATATCCCGCTAAGATAGTGGAGGTGAACTTCAGATAATTATCCCTGCAGATAGCAGTGTCGGGCGTTGAAAAATTAAAGGCTAGTTTGGTAAGGTCTATGTACAGTTCCTCCGTGTCTCGGCAACCGCTGGCTATATTGTAAGTAGTGAGCATGCCATAATAACTTCCGTATGACGGATAAGTATGGAAAACAGTGTCGAGCGTGGAGGTAGCACCATCGCCAAAGGACCATAAGTGGGTATCATCTCCTAACGAGAAGTTTTGAAACTCGACTTCCTTAGCTATACACGGATACCTGGTATAGGAAATGGATATCGGCGAATCGATCAGTACATAATTATGCCTGACAAAGGTATCCGGGCAACCGTTGTAATAGGATATGAGTGTATCGGAAAAAAAGCCGGGTAATGCAAAGTGATGCGTCAAAACCCTTATCGGTGTAGTGACCGTATCATAAAAGGCTCCTAAATAGTTGCCTTCGCCAAATCGCCACAAAAAGCCGGTCACAGGGCCTGATACCAGCGTTCTTGTAAAGGTGATCAAATTGTTCTTATAGCATTCGTGGTTAGGTGTTGCCGTAAAGGTGGCATGGGGTGGCGTACCTGCACGCATGGTATCATGAAATACAAATACGCATCCATTAGATGATGTTACGGTGAGCTTAACAGGAAAAATGCCTACTGCTGTATAGGTATGGGTTGGACCGGCCCCGGTGCCCGGGGGAGATCCATCTCCAAAGTCCCATGAATAGGAGAGCGCATAATGGTAGGGATAAGGCCCGGGAGGAGCAGGGTAGTATGGTGGCAATGAAGTATATGCGTATGTGACGAAAGTTGTAGTAACCGGAATACAACCACCCATTGGAGTACTGGCTTCCGAAAAGACCAGGTCATAAACGGTGTCTACTTTCGAAAGGGTATCCTTGCATCCTATGGCGTAGGTCTCAAACATTTTTATCGTGTCGTAATTGTACGTGGTATAAGTGTGTGTAGTGGTTATACCTGCACCTAAACTGCTGTCACCAAAACTCCACAGCACTGTTGCGCCCGTGGGTACAGTAGCAACATATGTTGTTAACGCAGGAGGCGGGCAGGGGTGTATAGGTGTAAACGTAAAGCCGGATGCCGGAGGTGGTATATATAGGTGCCGCGATACTGTGTCGTAGCAGTAGCCGTTATAAGTGACCAGTTTTACGGTAAATGTTCCTGTGGTATCATATCTATGATGGCCGTTAGGGAGTGTGCTTGTGACTCCGTCACCAAACAGCCATGTGTCAGACAGATACGCAGTGCTGGTGTTGGTGAATGTCACATTGGTTTTTGTGCAGGCAGTATCCGGGCCGGTGAAGGATGCGACCATGTTGCTCACGTTTATATAACCCGGCATAACCAGGCTGTCCTCGCAACTTTTTATGTCCGTAACAGTAAGGTGCACATTATACAAGCCCGGTGCTGTATATACATGATTCGGGCCGGGTAGTGTGGAGGCAGGGCTGCCATCACCGAAATTCCATGTATAGGTAAAAGGAGTCGTACCCGTAGTGGCTGTACTGTTGAATACCACATTGGTGTTGGGGCAGATGTGTGTTGCACTTACGGAAAAAGCGGTAGCAGGGGGAGTGAGTACATGTATATAACCCGGCCTGGTGAGTAATGTGGTACAGCCATCAACGTTGGTGACGCTTAAAGTGATATTAAAATGCCCTGGCAGGCCAATGGCATGTGTGATAGGCGTTCCCATGCCGGAATAACCATCACCGAACGACCATGAGTAGATGGCAGTCCCCGGTACACCGGTTGTTCCGGTACTGGTGTAGGTAGAGGGTACGCCCGGGCACATCTGTGTATCGCTGGCATTAAAACTGACCACGGGAGCGGGGTAAACGGTGATCACCGTTGTAGCGGTGCTGGTAACTAAGCCATGAAAAGCCGTTAATGTTACAGTGTAGGAGCCGGCAGAGGTGTAGCTGGTGCCGGGATTGGTGAGCGTATCGGGGCCGGAGCCATTGCCCAGGTCCCATAAGTAAGTGTTGCCGGTAGACGGGGTAGTGGTGTTAGTAAAAGATACCAGGAGCGGTGCGCAACCCGAATAGTGACTGGCTGTGAAGCCCGCCGTTACCTGCCCGCATACTGTATAGGCAGATAAGGTAAGCAGCAACGTGGTCAATATCCGGCGGGAAATGTGTTGCATACGCTATTAGGGGTAAGGTTAAATAAAGGGTTTTTACTTTTATTAAAAATAACAATTTTAAATTAATTATCAGCATATATTTTGTCTGAATCACAGATTTTTGGGATTACACAGATTTCACTGTAAACCCTTTAGAATAAGTTAGAATAAGTAAAGAATCTGTGAAATACCTTAATCCGATTATCCCGATAGCTACCGGGAGTGATTCAGACAAAAATGACTATAGACAGGTATCCTGTGGTGAGCATAGGGGCACAGCCGGACTGGCGCCCTTTGTCTTTTTTACTTGTGGCCATTTATGCCATTACCATTACCATTGCCGTAAACTTCCATGATATAATATTCTTCTCCCTTTACTTTGAATGTATCGATCCATTTTTTTGCAGCCTCAAAAGTTTTAAAATTACCATAGCTTAATACCCATTCCATATGGTCTGCTTCGGTATTAAACCCTTTTTTAAACTTATTCATATCCTCTCTTTTATTTGAGTAATGTGTGAATAAGTCAATGAGCATCCTATTGCCAAGTGCGGGAATATAAACCTTTGTAAAAATTTGGTACATATCGAATTCCTGCATAAAAAAATTGTGCCAAAAATGTTGAGGGTCTGTCCCGCCTGGACTCCCTATTTCAGAGACTCAGCTCGGACGTAACAAATTTAGTACAAATCCCGGCAAAGGCCGCAGGGTAGTGCTTTAGCCGGACCTGAACGGCTATGAACAATGGCAAAAAAAAGCACAGGAGCTATCGCGCATTACACACGTGAGCATAGCCACACTACCGGAACAAAGGGCCACCGGAGCAGACCACCAGCAGGGCCTTGATGTTGCGGATTATTTGGTGAGGAAAATGGTCTAAACCATAATTTTTTGAATTTTATGAATGAGCAGAATTCTAAAGATTCTTTTAATTCCATAAATTCCGGTTCAGACATCTATAGGCAGCACACGAGGGGGGAGAGGTGGGATGGCTGCAATCGCAGACTTTTTTATTATCTTTATTTAATGCGTAAGCTAATTAGATTCTTTTCTATAAAGCGCAATAAAATAATTATTGGTATTATTTGGGTTACTCTTATAATAGCATTAAGTATTTCTACTATTGTGACAGAGCAATTAGACTATCAGATAAAGTATGGCACTTATGCTGATTTGACAAAGTCGATTTTGTTTTTTCTGGTAGTAATTCCTGGTGGCATTTTTGGCATTTTCTTAGTAGGATTAATTATATCAGTAATAATTAAAAAAATAATTAAACTTATTAAATGGATTACCTCCTAAATTCAAACTGATACACTACCCACAAAAATGCACACTGGTAGGTTGGGCGGGGAGAGGTGGAACAGCTGCAAATCGCAGCCGTTTTTATTACTTTTGGTATATGTTTACATCTATACAAGCATTATAATACAAAATATGAAGTCAAATGCTCCTGTAACAATATTAGTTGTGGTGTTGCTGTTGCTGACAGTATTCCTGTCCATTTTTAACAACATACGTTTGAATAGATTAAGAAGACAGGCAACTATACAGTCGGCCAAAACAAATTTTTTAATGCATCTTGGTAACAAAAATGTCTCTATTGACAGTACCGCGATTAACAATGATACATTGTTATTTTACAGTAACGGTTCTTTCATAGGTAAGACAGTTATTATAGCCAGGTAAAACAGTCATGAGGCTAAATTAATTCAAACTGCCTTTCGTGTCTCCGCCGAGCCGTCCGCCACCGCACAAGGCAACCCGCGAAAGACTCGGCTGGGACGGAGGCAGTCTTTTTTTATTACCTTTAAATTTTGGAAAATTTTGTGCACTACTTTTGGGACCTTCATATGTGGCTCTTTGCTTTAGTGCCCCTTTATGCCATATACCGAAAAAATAAAAAAAAGAGAACTAAGATACATGAGATGAATTATATTGAAAGAATAGTATCGATCAGAACGACACTGGAAAACAATGGTTATTCTGAGGAAGCAAATGATATTCTTAATGCACAAATGGTATTGGGAACACCAGGTGAAATGTTTGATTCTGTTTGTTCTAAGGTGCTGGGAATGAAAAAAAATAATAAAGAAGTATATAAATTGATCTATAAAGATGCTGACTGCTTACTTAGCTATGCTAAAGAGATCGGTCACAAAATAAGACCAACGTAATTCCCGCCTTGATTGCCCGCCGGTTCCTCCGCCACCGCACAAGGCAGCTGACCTATTTATCGCCTTTATAAATTTCCAGTTCGAACTTCTTATCGTCCTCCATTACCAGCCATATCGTGTTAATATCATCACCCGTAAATTTTTCAGGAAAACAGAAGAACTGAGTGTGGTTTTCCCCAACCGGAATACTATAGCTGCATGCCATCCGGCCTTCTTTTGCTGCTGCTATGAGGCTGTTTACCTGCCGCCCGTCTTTGAGCAATAACCGCACTTTGTAGCCATTCCAGTTAAGGATCGTTGCAGCTTTATTGATCGTAAAGCTCTTGAATGTGGTACAGGTATCCTGCTCCTTTAGCTCGAAGTGCTGATAGCTCGACGGATAGAACGCAAAAACAAAATTTGTTGTCTTTAGTTCGTTAAAAATATGTTCAAAATAAAACGGTTTGTCCTGTGCCTTTGATAAACCCGATGCAAGCAGAAACGATGCCAGTATTAAATACTTCCGGAACATGGTATTCATTTTAATTGTGAGCGAAGATCACCTGTCAATAATCACAGCACAAAATTGCAACCAATTAAGCATGAAAAACTACCACTTTCGTGCCATTTTACATGAAAGATACGGCCAGGTACTTTTGGGTTTCCCGTCCCCGCCGAGCCTTTTTTTCATCACCCCTCGGCAGCCTGGATCATTTATGTATATACAAAACATTATAAACGCCGGACATTACGTTTGGCTGTCCGAATTGTTGCCCATTCAGCGTGTAGGATACGGTATTGTTAACGCATTCGCGCAAAACAAGGTCGTTGACGATGCCTTTCTGGTATTTATCGGTGTAATGATTGCCCAGGGTGAGGGCGGTTAATGAGTAAACAATATTTGAGTGCGGCAATTTCACCTGGTAATCATGATCGTCATCGAGGGTGTGCAGCAAAAACATGGTGTCTGAGGTACCCTTTTGCTGACCGTACGATGCAACAGAATCAATAAGGCTGTCGAACAGGTTATCCTTTTTATAGACAAAGACCATTGCTTTACTTACGTCATTATAAGTGAACCCAACGAAGTATACCTTCACCCCGGCGGGATTACATTGGATAGTTTCTGTTTTGCAGGAAAACAGGGAAAATAACAGAAGGGTACTTAATGCATATATGACTCTCATAGAGTTTATTTAATAAAAAGACAGCTTTAATATAGCATTTGGTTGGGTATCGTATCTCCGCCGGATACGTCCCTTTCAAATACCGAAAGAAAAAAGGACTGTATAATTTTTACCGTCAATAATTAGTTTTTGCTATCAGCACACATCAAATCAAGTCATTGATGGCATTATTTTTACAAAGAATGTTTATCATTAAATATCAACAATGGGTGTTTATATAGTAACATTTAAAAATAACAAGGCTATTTTATCTCATAAGGTAGATTCAGATATGTTCGATCCAATAAATATCGAGCATATCAATAATATAGATGAGATAAGGTCGATGACTGTTTTCGCCAAAAGTGAAAAGAAAAGCATAGAGCGGGCAAATCTTATTGCGAATAATATAGTCAGCATTTTGCATTCTTTTTCATAATTAGTCTCCGTCCCGGCCGAGTCTCTCGCGGGTTGCCTTGTGCGGTTGGCGGAGGACTCGGCTGCAATCAAAAGGAGACTCAGCGGGGACACGAAAAAATTATTTTCTTTTTTGCGCTATTCATGCTATTCATATCCAATAGCAGCAAGGCGTTCGCCAGGTTCACTTTTTTGTTCACCAAAATCACTTTATAGCGTTGTGCTAAAAAAGCACAATTTTGGTACAAACCGCTGCATTAAAAAATCAGCTTAAACCATTACCAGTCCTGCATTACAGTTGTCTGAACCAAAATTTATGGAATGAAGGGAATTTTCAGAATGAATAACACGGGAATTCCGGCCCCGTCCGAACGGTTCATCCGGGCGGGCATTTTGAAAATTCAAAAAATTCCGGTTCAGACAAAGTGCAAAAACCGCTAAAAACCCTTGCCCATACTACATTACAGCCGAAAAATATTTTTGGCATGACAATACGCTGGGACGAGCATGACAATACGCTACAGCGGGCATGACGCTTTTTGAATTTGGCGGCGAATTTTACCCTTTGCAATTTTACAGCAAAATCACATCGTTATGAATGAACAGCAAAACAATGAAGCAGGAAAACCAAAAAGGTTTGCAGATGTTGCGAGAGAAATGAAGACGCTGCTGGGCGTGCCTGCCGCCAGGCCGGCCATGGCTATCAGCAAAAGAAAAAAGAATGGCCTCTTTATCATAAAGCCCGCCAACTGGTGGCAGGATGAGGCAAAGAACTGTGCGGTGCCACGGCAACTGTTCCGGGAGCTGTGGCATGAGGGCGAGGTCTGCATCTTATTTGCAGATACCAATACCGGCAAGAGCATACTGGCGGTGCAGATAGGCGAAGAGATCAGCGCAGACCAGTTAGTCCTTTATTTTGATTTCGAAATGGGTAAAAAGCAATTTGAAACCCGCTACTCCAATAAATACGAACATCATTATGTTTTCCGGGAAAACCTGCACCGCGTAGAGATTGACGCCGATGCTGAAGTGCCGGAGGGTATGCTGTTTGAGGAGTACCTGAACGACTGCATGGAGGAAGCCATTGTTGAGACCGGGGCCAAGATACTGATCATAGACAACCTCACTTACCTGCGGCAGGAAACGGAGCAGGCCAAGGACGCACTGCCGCTGATGAAGGAACTGAAGAAGCTGAAGAACAAGCACGGCCTCTCTATACTGTGCCTTGCCCACACACCCAAGCGCGACATGAGCAAGCCCATAACCCGCAATGACCTGCAGGGGAGTAAGATGCTCATCAACTTTTGCGATGCTGCATTTTCCATAGGGGAGAGCGCCAGTGATAACACCCTCCGCTACATAAAACAAATAAAAGCACGCAATACGGAGGTGGTCTATGACAGCCAGAATGTGATCGTGGCACGGATAACCAAGCCCGATAACTTCCTGCGCTTTGAGTTTATAGGTTGCGGTGCGGAATGGGACCATCTGAAAAGTGTGGACCAGGAAAGGGAAGATCTGAAATTGAAGGTGCAGGAACTGCATCAGCAGGGGCAGAGCTGCCGGCAAATAGGCGAGGCGCTGGGCATACACTATGCCACCGCAAGCAGGATACTCAAAAAGATGTAGTGCCTGTTGCAGTGTAATTAACGGACACTATTAAAGTTAACATTAAAGGTTCCGTTTTTTACGGTAACTCCGCTATCTGTGACGAAATTAAAAACACCCTGAACATTACTGTCTGATACCTGGTAGATGGTTATTGTGCCGGATGACGCCTCGGAATTCTGATTTTGACCACTATAATAAGCTCGTGCACTGCTGACAGAAGAATAATCTATTTTGTATACACCGGCGTCATTAAAGTAGGGTATTCGTATAAAGAATTCAGTATAAGGAGCAGAACTTGTATTAACACCTACAATAGCTAAAATCCTTTTAGGAGTAGTATCTTCATTCAGACAGCCAAGGCACGGTTCAACAATAAAGAAATGTCCCCTTTCGGGATCAGTAGCTATACCGGCGCTATAAACCTGCGCCACCCATGGCTTATTATTAACTAAAGCATACATGCCGGGAGCAATACGACGGGCAGATTTAACAGGTTTCTGAAAACTAAATATCATTATCCCGAACGATAATAAAAGCATTGTTGTTACAGCAGAGGTTTTCATATGAGCAAACTAAATTAACCATATTTAATCTAATAAAAAAGGGAGATTAAATACCTATTGCAGGGTGTTGCAACACTTGCAACGGATGCAACAGTAGTTGAAGCTTAGGATAATTTTCTTTTTAAATACTTACATATTAGATGGAAAATAACAAGTAGTGATAAACTTATTAAAAATAATACACCTATTTCCTTAAAGTCAACAGGGCTTAATCCTTTCGTACCGGGATTCATTAAGTCATATAAAACGCCCAAAATAATAGCTACAATAATTAAAGATGTAATTATCAGCAGAATAGCCCTGGTAACATTGACAAGATTTTTTACAGAACCCATTGCAGAAATATAAAAGTAAAAATAATAAAAAGCTGCGATAATTAAGAAACCGTAAAGGCTGGTAGTGTCTCAGTTTGAAATTTCATCTTTAGGGTAATCTCTATTAATTTTTTCCAACCTCCTTTTTACGTAGTATTTCCCAAATACAAAAATCCAAACCATATACCCGAGTATGCAATAAAATATCCATATAGTATTAGCAAAAACAAACCAAGTAATAAGTGGCAGATATATTCCTGCTGCCACAATAAGACCGAATCTTAGTAATGCCTTTTGCCTATTCATAAGAACTTAAAGGTAATAAAAAAGGGAGCTATTCAGCTCCCTCTATTGTCTTTTTTGTTTTGTACATGCCTCTTTGCTTTGGCTAAAGCCATCTATATTTTTTGCTACCACGACCTGAAGGTCGTGGCTATTGAAAAGGTAAATTTGCTGCAGCGATCTTAGGGTCGTGCCAATTAGAAAGATAAAGTTGCCCTGACCTTCAGGTCGGGGGGCAGTAGATAATAAGGTTGGCTTTAGCCGAAATAATTTTAATGCAATTTTAAAGTCTAACAGGTGTTGCATTGTTGCACCAAATAGGAGCGCAACACCTGCAACGGGTACAACAGCCATACTATTGCACACTAAAGACCATTGAACCTAGTAGTCTTATTCGATGATCAGGCCCCAGGGCCTTAATGTGCTCAATAAGCACCTTATCTCCCGGCATGAGTTCATTTTGAATAAATTTTTTCAACAAA
>Ga0207079_1090_pt1 | contig 15219 bp, 13 predicted proteins | sample Alteio_BWMinHeat_61_FD_153525 | JGI IMG/M metagenome (GOLD analysis project Ga0207079, IMG submission 153525) | Enriched cells from forest soil in Barre Woods Harvard Forest LTER site, Petersham, Massachusetts, United States -... | ecosystem: Environmental > Terrestrial > Soil > Temperate forest >...
AAAAAAGTCGCAGTTTTAGCTGAGAATTTGTACGAAGACTTGGAACTTTGGTATCCCGCAATTAGAATGAAAGAAGCAGGGGCCCAGGTAAAAATCGTCGGCTCGGGTTCGAGTGCTAGCTACAAAGGAAGAAATGGTTTGGAGGTAAAGCCGGATCTGGTGGCAGACAATATTAGCGCCGGAGATTTCGACGCAGTCATCATCCCTGGAGGCGTCGCTCCCGATTACATGAGGAGATATCCGGCCGTGGTGAATTTCGTGAGGGAAATGAATAATGAAGGAAAAGTGGTCGCAGCAATCTGCCATGCGGGTTCGCTCCTTGTCTCCACGGGGATCCTAAAGGGAAGGACGATGACGTGCTTCAAATCCATAAAGGATGATGTAGTCAACGCTGGAGCAAACTACGTGGATAGAGAAGTCGTGGTGGATGGGAATCTTGTAACCTCGAGAACCCCAGACGATCTTCCCGTGTTTGCGAAAACGATCATTTCCACTCTGACTGAAGTTCCCCTACAAATTCAAAGGTAGGAAGTACTGCGAGAGGATAAAACCTCTCCATTATTTATCTTGAAGATTTTCTATTTTTCTGTCGTCCACTTTAACTCCTAATCCTGGTCCTTTTGGGACCATGACGTTACCGTTGTGATATTCTATTCCTTTTGAAACGACATCCTCCTTTATTCGCATGGGGCCAAACAATTCACATCCATAATCGAGCTCCGACATTGCCGCTGCGAAATTGAGGTAAGCGGCCGTACCGATGGAAGTCTCGATCATACAGCCGACGTAACTGGGAATCTGATACGCCTTGGCAAGCGAATTTATGACCTGAGCATTAGTGATCCCACCCATCTTCGTGAGCTTGTATGCGAAGACCCCTGCAGCTCTCCTATGAGCTAATTCTACCGCATCGTGGATGGTACAAAGCGATTCGTCTGCAGCGACGGGAATTCTGGATTTCTGTGCGAGGATTGACGCACTCACAAGATCCCATTTAGGCAGGGGCTGCTCTAAAAGGTCCACCGATGCCTCTCCCAAGGGTTCCAGAGCGGCAAGTGCCTGGCTTAACTTCCATCCCTGATTTACATCGATCCTGATGCTAACCTTGTCACCGGCGGCATCTCTTACTGCAATCGCCCTTTCCAGATCTTTCTTCAAAGGAAGAGACCCAACCTTGATCTTCAAAATGCGCCATCCCTTGCTGACCATTTTTGCAGCCTCTTTCGCGTCAAGTTCAGGATCATTGTTGGCAATGGTCCAGCTTAGGGGGATCGAGTCGCGATATGCTCCCCCAAGGATGGAACTGATTGGTTTATCGAGCTCATTTCCCAGCGAGTCTAAAACTGCCATCTCAATAGCAGCTTTGGCAAAATTATTCCCCTGGACGTTTTCGTCCATTAGTTGCACAATTTTTCGGTATTCTGAGGATTCTTTTCCCACCACTATCTTTGCAAGATATTTTTTCGTAATTTCGTTGATGGTCTCTTTGCTCTCTTCCGACCATCTGGGGCCTTGTAAAGTTGCAGCTTCACCGTACCCAGTAAAGTTCCCCGCTTCGATTCGTACAATGACGTAATCCACGGCCTCTACCCTTCCGAACGACAGCTCTTCGGCGTCTACTGGAATGCTCAGCTGAAAAGTATCTAGAGATTTGATCTTCATTTGATCCGCCCAAAATTCCGTTTAATCTTTGGAAAATTCCAAATGAAATTCATATAACCTGATCGATATTCCGTTTTGATTTGGTCTAATCCAGGTGGAGCTTTCAACACTTCTTCTAAGCAGGAGTGAAGTCGAGAAGCTAGTTTCTATGAAAGATGCCGTTGAAGCTCTCCGCTCGGTCTTCATGGAGCACGCTCAAGGAAAAACAAAGACCTATCCTCGGGTCCACATCCCCTTCGACGACTACGATGGATCCATTGGCTATCTGGAGGCCGCAGTGGATAATCTGGGAATGTCCATCTCGAAAATAGCTTCGCTGTATCATAGCAATCCAGCCAATGGCCTCCCAAGGATTGTTGCTCTAATAACTGCGAGTCGAATAGATAACGGGCTTCCAATTGCCATCATGGACGGAAACTATCTCACCATGTTGAGGACCGGTGCCGTTTCAGCTCTTGCGAGCGATTTTCTATCCAAGAAAAGCGTAGAGACAGTCGGAATCATGGGTGCCGGAGTGCAAGGAAGAGGGCAGCTAATGGGACTAGCCGAAATTCGGAAAATAAGAAAAGTACTCGTCTATGACATTTCGACTTCCGCATCCGAGAAATTCGCTCAAGAGATGTCGAAACTGCTGCATGTGGACGTGAAGGTCGCTAGCTCTCCAAAGGAAATGGCAGAGTGCGACATAATTTCTAGCGCGACCCCAGCACGGGAACCTCTGATTGTCGAGGAACTGATCCACCCAGGATTACACATCAATTCTGTGGGCATCGGTGCCGGATTGGGGAAGCGAGAAGTGGATTTCAAAATTCTGCAAAAATTGAAAATCGTCGTGGACGATCTGAAGACGGCGAGAGTGGATGCACTCCACGAGGCGTTTCGAGATAATTTGGTGACAGATCGCGATATCTACGCTTCTCTCGGAGATCTTGTCGCGGGAAAAAAGAAGGGGAGAGTCGATGATGGGGAGACGACGATCTTTGTCTCTTCAGGAATCGGGATCCAGGATGCAGCAGTGGCAAAGCTAGCTTTTGACAGGGCAGTCCAGAACAACGTGGGACGCAAATTCAATTTTTTTGATTAATTCTTGACGAGGTTGATGAGCGGCGTCATTGTCTGCAGCTTGTCCAATCCTTTCACCGTTGTGATGCACCTTTCTATTCTGGCTTCGGTTAGTTCTCGCGCAGTCAATTTTCTGAATTTATCCTCGATCTCCCCCAATGCGACGGGATTTTGAGGAGTTCCTTTTGCATACTCCACCCTCTCCTCGAAAGACTTGCCATCTTTTGTCTTTACAATGACAACGCTCGTGTACTTTTCCGGAAACACAGGTCCGAGTTCCTCGTCATAGATCAAGTGCGTATTCTTTGACAGCCGATTTACTTCCGGATCAGTTCTCCTTTCAAATAGAATGTCTTCGATGTTTACTTCTCCAAAGACGGCCAATATGGGCAGAATGTATTGGGCGTTGTGCGATTTGAGTTCATTGTTGTCAATGATCGAGGCCCCAGGTGCCGGGAACCGGAGGGTGATCTCCGCGATTTGTTTGTGATCGAGATCATTCTGCTGAATGATGGACAGCAGAGCATCCGCTCCCGGATGGAGAAATGCGCAGCAGGAGTAGAGCTTGAAAGCCGCCTCCATGATCGTGAACCTCTTGCTCAAGTCTTCCACCAGTCTCTCAGGTTTGGGGCGATCGGAAAACGCGTTGAACAATCCATTTTTTCCTTCGAAAATAGAGAGAGGAGCTCCAAACCCCTCCTTTGCCAGGAGAGCTGCAGTGATTCCATTTCTCGCAGCGAGTCCCATCTGAAATGGTCTGGAATTTTCCGTTTGATCTGTGGCCCATGCGAGCAGTCCCGAAGCTTGACAGCCCGCGAGTCCAAAGGCCCTCTTTTGCTCTTCCCTGTCTAGCTTGAGCAAACTTCCCGCGGCGGCAGCAGCTCCAAAAGCTCCCGCAACGCACGAGGGATGGAAGCCTCGTTTGTACAACTGCGTGGGATCCAAGGCGTTGCTCACCCGAGTTTCCACGTCGTATCCTACGACCAGAGCCGCCAGGAGATCCTTCCCGGTTAAAAGGTACGCTTCCGAGAGAGCCAGGCTGGTGGGAGTGATCACCGCCGCAACATGCGCCACAGCTTCGACGTGATGACTTTCCACGTCGCAGTAATAGCCGAAGGTACCGTTCACAAGCGCTGCGTTGACGAGATTTGTCTTGAATCCCCGGTGGATTACGCTCGCAAGGGGTTTGCCTCCCTGTTCCTTCGCAAACTGTGCAAGAATGTTGCCCGCCTGGTACCGTTTGGATGATGCCCTAACTATTGCCCCCAGGGTGTCCAGGAACATTTTCTTGCTCTGTTCGATCACGTCTTTCGGGATGTTTCGAAATCGAGTCTGAACAACATGTTCACACAACTGATCTAATCGAGAATCTTGCGCGGATTTCGTGGACACAAAAAAGAGGGAATTGGATGTGGCTAGATATGCGTTTAGCGCATCATGAAAAATCAGATTTTGCAATTCAATGTCTTCGGGCGACCCAGAGTTGCAGTAGAGACTGAGGAGGGGGGCCCCTCGGTCAAGCGCAAGCGCGGGGAGCGGTTGAAGAGTGTAGTGCATATCTTGATTAAGAATTATGTTTCGTGCGCAAATCAATCCTTAAATCAACATTGGGTTCGTCGCATTCTATTTGTCTGCTTCCTGTGCTGACTGGGCCGTAGATTTTCTTGCAGCGCAGGAGATCGAATTTATTTTCGGTCATCCCGGTGGACCAGTTCTTCCCCTGTACGAATCTTTGAGAAAATCCTCCAAGCCAAGAAACATCCTGGTGCGGCATGAGGGCGCAGGCTCCTTTATGGCGGATGCGTACGCGAAAGTTACTGGCAAGGTGGGGGTGTGCATGTCTACAATGGGTCCAGGGGCGGCGAATATGACAATTGGAGTTGCGACTGCAATGTCTGATAGTTCTCCTCTCATTGCGATCACGGGCCAACTGGCACTGAAGAATCTGGGCAAGGGGTACCAGCAGGAGACAGATCACCAAGCGCTCTTCCGCGGGATCACAAAAGCTACTATCCAAGTAAAGCAGGCGAGCGCTTTCCCCGAGGCATTTGAAAGAGCGTATAGGATTGCGATCTCGGGAAGACCGGGACCAGTTCACATCGATATTCCAGTGGAGATTTCAGGGGCGGAATTTGCGTTTGAAAAGCCCCCGAGGAGAATTTTACGGGAAGAATATGGAGGTGGCGTGCGAGCTAACATAGTCCAGGCAGTAGAGATTCTCCGAAAGGCAAGCTCTCCAGTCATACTTGCTGGGGGCGGGGTGATCATGGGCAATGCATCTTCTGAGCTCACGGAATTTGCTGAAACTCTGCAGATCCCGGTCGCAACCAGTTACAATGGCAGGGGAGCGATAGGAGAAGACCACCCTCTATCGATCGGTAGAGCGGGCGAATATACGCCGAGCTATTCGAGGAGACTTCTCGATCACGCAGACGTAATACTTGCTTTGGGTTACAGATTTACGGATGTTTCGACAGAGGGCTGGAAAATTTCCTCCCAGTGCAAGATAATTCAGATCGATGTCGATCCTTCGGAAATTGGCAAAAACTTTACAGCGGATGTTGGATTGGTGGGAAGCGTCAAGGAAGTGCTTCCCCAGATCTTTATGGAAATGAAATCCCAAAATGACAGCGTGGTTAGGCGATCCGATTGGGTGGAACAAGTTAGTGCTTTTAGAGCCAAATGGAAAAGTTGGTACTCTAGCGTAGAGAATTCAGATAACGTCCCTATCAAGCCGCAACGTGTAATGAAAGAACTTGCAAAATTCATCGATGATGAAATGATCATCGCTGCCGGAGCTGGAAGAGCAAAGATGTGGGCAGCATCAGTGCTTCCAATACTGAAACCTCGCATGTGGATCCATTCGGGGGGATATGCAGTCATGGGATACGAGCTGTGTGGGGCACTTTCTGCAAAGCTCGCTAGGCCGTACGCAAAGGTAATCGCGATTTGCGGGGATGCGTCTTTCCAAATGCACGCTCAAGAATTGGCTACGGCTGTTGAGCAAGAAGCGCCGTTTCTCGCTGTCGTATTGAATGACATGATGCTTGCATCCATACGGAATGCGCAGCTAAAGAAGTACGGCAAGGACTTTGGTACATCGTTCAAGCTAGACGTAAATCTCGCTAATGTGGCAAAGGCCTTTGGTGCCGAAGGGCATCGGATCGAAAAGCCTTCTGATTTATCCGAAGGAATTAGGGCAGGGCTTGAAAGTTCACGACCCTATGTTCTAGACGTGGTTATTGATGGTGCCGAAATTCCCACGTTCGAAATGCCCTAAGCTCACGCAAAATCTTGTGCGCTCGCAAAAAAAGAGTGCTATTCACTGATTTTTTAGTGATTACGTATTTTTCCAAGATTTAGCCAAACGCTTTTATCAATCTCTCTAAATGCATATCGAAAGGTATGCTTTTGCAATCATCGAGTAGGAAAGGAATCTCCCGAGTTATCATTGCCGTCGTTATCATAGTCATTATTGTTGTTGCGGCGGTCGCTCTTGAGGCAGCTAATCTGTCCAATCAAACCTCTACCACGAGTACTACACAGTCCAGCCAGAGTACTGCGCAATCTAGTTCTCAGCAGAGCACATCAAGCTCCTCTTCAGTTGCATCCAGCAGTTCTACGGCTGGTTCCAGTTCTTCTTCCTCTTCTTCTTCACAAAGCTCCCAAAGCACTCAGACTTCCCAGACCTCGCAAACTTCCCAATCCACGGGCGGAGCCGGAAACGGTACTCTAGTGATTGATGATTTCTTGTTCCAGGGGGCTAATGGTGGTAACGCAGGTCCAAATCTTCTTTATGGAAGTGCGGATTGGCCGCAGTGGGGAGAAGGGTCTGTGTATCAAAGCCTGATCACGTTAAACTTGACCGCGGAGCAAAACAATAACCAAATTGAATTCTTGCCTGCCCTCGCCTCCAACTGGACGCTTTCGGCAGATGGAATGACGTACACGTTCAACTTGAGACACGGTGTGACTTACTCCAACGGGGACCCGTTCAACGCCTACGATGTGTGGACGCAGTTCTACATGGAGTATTTCATCTACGCAAATTCCTCCACCTTTTGGGAGGGTTCTGCTATCTTTAACATGACCGGCGTGAAATTTGGACTAGCGACGCAAGCAATGTTAAATCAGAGCGGATTGTCGTCACCCTCGGGTCAAGCTCTGGCGATGATGTCCAATGCATCATGGCCAGTATATGCGCCGGATCCATATACGATAGTTTATCGCATGAACAGTCAGTTCAACTTCTTCCTTGGAACTCTTCCGGGCTGGCTCGGGCTGATCTTCGATCCCTATTACGTTCTGCAGCACGGCGGAACAGGTCCAGTGGGACAGAACAATCCATATTTCAATACTAATTCTATGCTCGGAACAGGGCCGTACATGGAAACACAAGTACAGCCGACCGCCTTTGCCATATTTGAGAAGAATCCTAACTACTGGGGAAAGAATTTGACTGCAGCTCAAATTGCGAACAATCCAATCCTAGATCCGGGGCACTACAACAAAATTCTGATCAACTACAAACCCGATGATACAACGCGATACGTTGATCTCACGACGGGCGCCTCGCAGATTTCAGCTGTGTTTGTTTCTAACTTCAAGCTAATTGAGCGCAATCCAGACTATGGGTTTATGACGATCAAGTACCCGGCGGAAGAAGAGAGGATGGCAATGAATACCCAGATCTATCCTACCAACATGACAGACGTAAGACTTGCGATAGTTCACGCACTAAACTATACGAAGATTCTCGACACGGCCGTTTTTGGATTCGGTCTCCCGATGGTTGGGCCCGAGACACCGAACTTTGGTCCGTATTATAATCCGGGAAACGTCTCGCAATATTCGTATAATGTTACACTCGCAAAACAGTACCTGACGCAAGCTGGATTTCCGAACGGTGCAGGATTGCCTGTTATTCCGATGGCGATAGATCAAGCTGCTACGTCCTATGAGGAACCTCAGGCAGAAATAATCCAGTCGGAACTCGCGGCGATTGGAATACAGACTAACATCGTGGTGACTTTGACGAGCCAGTATTACACTTACTTTGGGCCGTACTCCTACGAGATCACGAACGCGAAAAACATTCCAGCGATCACTTTTGACGGCTCCATTCCGTATGCTCCGGATTTCATGACACCCATTGACTATTGGTCGTTCTTTGTGACAAACTATACCCTGTTTGGGAATTATGCAGTCTACAGCAATCCGATCGTCAATACCAACGTGGGTTTCATGTTCCACAGCGATAATATGACAGCAATTCTTGAGCACCTGGCTGTTGCAGAAAAACAGATTGCGCTAGATGCGCCCTATGCGTGGTTATATGACGCGCAGCTGGCACTCGGCGCTGGGAGCTACGCATACAACAAGCACATAATCGGTGGCTTTCTAGCGGATCCGAATCTGGAAGGGGTCGATACGGTGCCCATATTGAATACCATCTACCCCGCAAGCTAGCACCCAGGTTCCACGCGCGCCATTTTGGAATAAAAATCCAGATGGCGGCAACAATTTTTTTCCTAGTCGTCTATCCGAATAAGCTTAAAATTCGTATACAGATGCCGTGCTATATTGTTCAAAGATGTTGAGATCTCTTAATGGCGAAGTTGCACTAGTAACCGGTGCGAGTCGCGGGATAGGTAGAGCTACTGCTATCCGACTTGCAAAACAAGGGGCGGATTTGATCTTGACCGGGCGGACAAAAGGTGACCTGGAAGATCTAGGCGGCCTGATTCAAAAGGAAGGGAGGAAGGTACTGGTGTCGCCGGGCGATGCAACGAAAGAAGATGATGTTACGCGTACTTTCCAGAAAGCCAAGGAAACTTTTGGAAAGGTCGACATCTTGGTAAATAACGTGGGGATCGGGGCGTACAAACCTTTCGTCAGTACAACGCTCAAAGAATACAACGATATGGTTTCTGAGAACTTAGAAAGTACCTTTCTGTTTACGAAATTTGCGGTTCCGATGATGATCGAAAAACACTACGGGCAGATAATTACGATTTCTTCGCAATCGGGAAAAGCGGGATATGCCGGCGAAGCGCCGTACGTGGGAACCAAGTTTTTTCAAATGGGAATGATGGAGTCCTTGGACCGCGAATTGCTCCCGCACAACATCAAAGTGTCCGTCGTGTGCCCTGGAAGTGTCAATACATTTTTCGCGATCGGAGCTGGCAGACAGAAAACAGATCCGGTGCTTGCGGAATATCTGGACGCAGAAGATGTTGCCGAAGCCGTGAATTTCATAGCTGCGCAGCCGTGGAAGTCGATGATAATGGAAATAGATCTGCGGCCAGTGACGGAAGCTAGGTACTGATATTTTTTAAGCTATAGCACCAAGATACTGTTATATTTCGGTAGGGGAACATTAGCGTCATGTCTCAAACCCAACTAGCGGGAAAAAATGTCGCCGTTATTACAGATTCGCTATATGAAGACCTCGAAGTGTGGTACCCCACGATTAGACTTAGAGAGGCGGGAGCACAGGTGAAGGTGTTGAGCACTCATCCAGCTGGGACCGTGATCAAGAGTGAGCACGGTTACGAAGTGAAAGTGGACGATTCTATTGGGGACGCTTCTGCAGAGGATTTTGATGCCGTGATCCTTCCGGGCGGAATGGCACCCGACGAGCTTCGGAGACATGATGTTGTACTGCGATTCCTCACGGATGCGTACAGACAGAACAAGGTAATCGCGAGTATTTGCCACGGACCGCAGCTTTTGATCTCCGCAGGTTTGATCCGTGGAAGAAAAATGACTTGCGTGGATTCGATCAAGGCAGATTTGATTAACGCAGGAGTGAATTACGTGGACGAAGAAGTGGTGCGCGATGGGAACCTTATCAGTTCTCGCACTCCAGAAGATTTGCCTGCCTTCGGCCGCGAAATTGTCTCAGTGATGGCGCGCGAGCAAACTGAGACTCCCATGATTCAAAAGTAAAAATCAAAACCGGTATTGACAATCCACACTTGCATAGTGTGGATGATCTTTTTCTTTTTTAGAGCGTAGATATCGCTTCCAGGCCGCAGTCGTGGTCTTGAAAAGCTTCGGCCCCACTTACGCCAATGGCGCCGAGCATTAGTCCATTTTTATTTGCAACCACGCCACCGCCGATGAAAATGTACTTCCCTTTACCCGCGTGCATCAACCCGTTTGCATCCAGCGGATTATTTTTCATCTCCTCCACTAGCTCCATGGTGTTTTTCGAGAAGCCCACGGCCGTGTAGGCTTTCGCCAGTGCGATCTCGTGCGTGTGAATGTCTGCCCCATCCATTCTTGCAAAGGCAAGTGGAACCCCGGAGCTATCTAAGACCCATATCGAGACCTTGACCCCCAGCTGCTCTGCTTTTTTCTGGGCTCTTGCGATCATTTCTTGCGCGCTTTGTAGGGATAATCCGGGCATTTGGAAAACCGGGCACCTCTGTATCTTTTTATCACTTGCTCGTTCGTTTGAAAAACTAAACAGCTATCTTCGCTAAAATTTTCAGATGGCCGAGGATCTGCCGCAATCTTTGCTTTTGTTCTTCGGACAGTGGAACCAGGGGCGGTCTGACCACTCCTCCTGCCATTCCCAGCAAATTCATCGTCTCCTTTGTTTGCGCGATCTGAATTGGCACTCCTTGCATTACCGCTGGGAGATCCATGTGCCGCAGGGGCACTACGTAGTCAAAGTAGAGGGAGCGCGCCTTTGCATGATTTCCTTGTTCGTGCGCATGGATCAAGTCCCCCATAACATCAGGTGTGTAGTTTGCTATGGAGCTCGTCGCGCCCCTTCCTCCTGCAATCAATCCGTAGTACATGAGTTCCTCCGCACCTACGACGACGGGGATCTTTTTTCCGACCAGCTTGATCGTCTCTGAAAGTTGCGAGAGATCTTTGGTGCCGTCCTTGAGGCCGACTATTCCATTTATCCTGTCGAGGATCTTGAGCATCAGAGCGGGGGTCAGATTTGTCTTTGTAACCAGCGGCAGATTGTAGAGGACCAGACCAATGTCAATACTTTTGGTTACAACCTCCAAGAATTTGATGAAACCCTCCTCGTTGTCTTTCATGTAATATGTGGGCGGGACAATGAGGACGGCATCGGCGCCGCAGTCTTTCGCATAGCGCGCTAGCTCGATGACTTCCACATGGTTTGTGTGCGACACGCCCACGACGATTGATTTCCTTCCGTGCGCTGCGTCGAGGACCGTCTTTGTGATCTTTTTGCGTTCTTCCGTGCTCACGGAAGAGAATTCTCCCACCGTTCCGAGAGGGACTATTCCGGTAACTCCTCTAGATTCCGAAAGAAATTGAATGTTTTCAGCTAGGCCCTGGAGATCGAGCTCGTAGGTGCTGTCTTTGAACGGCGTAATCGTGGTAACGTGGATTCCAGTAAGATCTAACATTAGATGCTTCTCTAGAGAGCTGCACCTTGAATGATTTTTGTGCTTTCCTACGAATCGTGGAAAAGTACTCTTCCTAAAACCGATTATTCTTATCTACCACGTTGAGCAAAGCCTCGCCCCTACTAAAGTGCCGCGCGTTCTCGACTAGAATCTTCGTGCGTCGTTCGGGAATGTGCGGATCGGGAGGATTTGCACCAATGTGCGGCGTGATGATGACGTTGGGCATTTTCCATAATGGACTAGTTGCGGGTAGGGGTTCCGTTTCAAACACGTCCAGCCCGGCACCAGCAATTTTTTGCGTTGAAAGTGCGCTAACCATATCGTCGAGCACTACAACCACGCCGCGCCCCACGTTAATCAGGTAGGATGTAGGTTTCATTAGCTGCAATCTTTCAAAAGTAAACATCCTTCGTGTTTGCGGGGTTTCCGGAACGATGATGATCACGAAATCCGCGCTGGGTAAGATGCGATCCAATTCTTCAGGCGGGTACACCTCATTGACAAATTGCGCGTTCTTGACCAGTAGATCGATCCCCAGCACTTGCATTCCCAGGGAGGAACACAGTTTTGCTAGCTCCTGTCCTATGCCTCCCAGTCCGATGATCAGGGCGGTGGTGGAGGGAAGGTGGATCGTGGTTTTGATCGGCTTCCACTCGGAGCGCTCCTGCTGCCGGACGTACGTGTGGAGATTCCTTGCGAAAGCGAGGATGAACGTCATGGCGTGAGCGGCGACATAGTCGTTGTAGATGCCGCGGAAATTGGTTACGATCACGTCGCTCGCGAGAAGCTGCGAGTGCCAGAAGGAGGGAGCGGGACTCGCAGCATAGGATTGAATCCATCTTAGGTTCTTTGCGCGCGAGAATAATTCCGGAACGACGTCGCCGTAGGCGCAGTCCGCGTCTTGAATGAAATCCAACGCATCCTCTGCGTTGGGGAAGATCTGTACTTCGGCGCCGGGAACTTTTTCCTTTATTTGATCTGCCCACTCGTCTTGGATTTCCGGGGGCAGGATCGCCATCTTCATGAATAATTTCTAGATTTTAGAATTCTTAAGGATGTTCCGGGAGAAGCTAAACAGAGCTCGTTTCAAGCTGAACGGTACGGGAAATTGCACCGCTGCGCGCACAGGCGTGAAATGGCTTTATGAAGCAATGCGAATCCTCCCTCCGCTTGGAATTGACCTAGGGGGGCCCTAGGTGTTTGAGAATTAGAATGATTTTCACTCGTTTTCCCGCGAAGTAGTGGAAACAAAAAATGAGTAGAGGGAAATTCTGTGCTCCATCTTTCTATGCATCGGGAAAATCCAGAGTGGGGTCGATTGACGAAGTATAGAAGGAAAATCTAATTCTAGACGATACCGGAGATATGTGTTTCAGCAGGATTTCATTCCGGCTTTTGTTGAAAAAAAGAAATACAGGGGCTATAGTGCGAGGATAGCCCCCTATAGCTGATTTAGAATCTGCTGGACATTTGATCAGATGCTGGAGGTTACGCCATTTTTAGGAGCGCATTCACAACATCTTCGGGAGCCCTGTATGTTTGGTCGGGCAAGCTCTTCGATACCCAATCCTTGTCATCAGAGGGCACGTCTGACATGTTACCGCACGCAGCAACGACCTGCTGCTTTGTCGCTGGATAGTCTATGTGATTCTTGATATGTTCTAGTTCTTCTTGTAGATTGCTCATTTCGTGAATACCTCGTCCTTGTGAAATGCATTACCCTTGTTATAAGTCGATCCTAAGATTCTCACTCATATAATATTCGAAAAATTTGTTCGGTAAATGACACTTGTTCAATGTCCACGGTCCCGATCTTCTCTCACGCTTGACGCGTCCATTCCCTTCTCTGAAGGTTTGACCTTGCTCTCAATCAAATTGTGAAGCTCCTCTGTCTTTTTCGATTCTCGAATCTTGTTGGACCGCAAATACGAAATCCCCACGAATGGGAATCCTTTCCGTATCGGGCATTCTTAACCCACGGACAACGTGTTGCGACAAATCATTATTTGCAAACGATAATCTATGAACTATAGTATGTCTACCACCACGGTCAAAGTCAAACAAACCACTGCAAAATTACTGGAGGAGATCAAGCAGAAGTACAATGCTAGAAGCTATGATGAAACCATACGCAAATTGATAGACAGAGCCGAGAGGGTTCCAGATTCAATGTTCGGCGCTCATCCGAAAATGAAATCCTTCGCCAAGCGAGATGAGGCTATTGTCCACGAGATATGAGACCGTAATCGACTCATATGCTTGGATTGAATATTTCAAGGGCAGTGCTGCGGGCGCAAAAGCGAGGGAATTCATAGAAAAGGGTTCGGCCGCGATTTCGGCGATAACTCTTGCCGAATTGCAAGAGAAATACCTGAGAGAGAAATGGAATTCTTTTGACACTGACTCCAAGTTCATATCGACCAAAACAGCGATTGTGCCGTTGGATCGCCGCTGTCGCGCTTCTTGCTGGTAAGATAAATTTTCAAGAAAAGAAGGAGGTAAAAGATTGGGGGGATGGCTGACTCCATTATCTTGGCCACAGCAAACCTTGCCTCTGCCAAAGTGGTAACGGGCGATCCGCATTTCAGAAAAGCTCCGGGTGCCGAAATTATTTAGGTGGCTCGCGTTTTTCGTGACTAGTCTTGAGAAATTTCTTTGGCAGCTTTCAAATCTTCGATTGCCATCATAGCCGCATTATGACCAGCTAGCCCAGACACTCCTCCACCCGGATGGGTCGCTGGACTGCACATATACAGTCCTTTGATGGGGGTTCTGTACTCTGACCACTTTGGAAAGGGTTTTAGGGCAAGCGATTGATCCATCGTTGCCTTGCCTCCCCCCCGGATCTCCATTTATCAGGTTAGGGTTAATTCTCTCGAGATCCTGCGGAGAGAGAACGACTCGTTTCAATATGATTTTCTTGGCGTTTGGGGCATAATCGGCCAATCTCTCGATACAAAGGTCCGCAAACTTTTCTTTTTGATCCGCTGTCCAGGGCACGCCGTTGATCAGAACCGGTGCCCTCACAAAATTCCACATGATGTGCTTTCCGGCTGGTGCTCTTGAAGAATCATAACAGGTGGTGTTATCAATCCTCATGAAGGGCTCTCGCGGTGGCTGCCCGATTACGCAATCGTTGTACGCGCGAGAGATTTGATCTAATGAATCTCCGATTTGCACCAGACCGGAATTTCGCACTTCGCTTGGCCTATAATCCAGCCATTCATCCAGGGCTGCGTGGATCATGACCTGCGTCACCTTGGAATATCGAAAACTCTTCACCGTCTTTTTGAATTGTTGATCCAGTGCTGCATCAGGAACGAGTTTAAGAAAAAGCGCCTTGGGTTCTACACTCGCAACGATCCCCTTTCTTGCCTCGAATGTTTTCCCGCTTTTTGTATTGACGCCGTATGCGGTGCCGTCGCGTACCAATATTTCGGTCACGTCCTCGTTGGTGATGGATTTCCCGGCGTGGGAATCGATGTACCTACTCAGGGCTTGAACGAGCGTTGTCATTCCATCTAAAGGAACGCCGGCCCCTTTGTCTTGGAGCAACCCTATGAAAACTAAAATCAGTATTGCGCTGCCAGAATCTTCGGGAGATAGTGGAACGTGATTGCTGCCCCAAAGGGCGAGGAATGCTTTCATTTCCTCGGACTCGAAATTCTCCTCCAGCCAGTCCCTTGCAGACATGTAACTGAATTGAAGGAAATCCAATCCGGTATCGGATCCTTCTAGAGCTGACATCATCGAAGAAAAGGGAACCGGAGACGACGCGAGACTCCCAAGCAGAATTTCTTTCGAATCCAGATAAAACTCGTAAATCTCTTTGAATCTTTTTGCGTCTTTTGTGGAAAAATGTTCAATCGACTTTAGGGTGGAATTCAGATCGCGATAAAGAGAAATTGCTTTTCCACTCTTGAACGGCGAGGAAGCAACAGGATCGGGATTAACGTCTTTGTAACCGTATTTCTCCAGCTCCAGATCTTGCTGTATGGAGCTTGCTCTCCAGATGTTAATGGAAGTCGCGAAAACATCATGTTTGAACATGGGTAAGGTGAGCTCTTGGGTGATTGCTCCTCCTCCCAAATAGCTC
>Ga0207079_1091_pt1 | contig 15027 bp, 16 predicted proteins | sample Alteio_BWMinHeat_61_FD_153525 | JGI IMG/M metagenome (GOLD analysis project Ga0207079, IMG submission 153525) | Enriched cells from forest soil in Barre Woods Harvard Forest LTER site, Petersham, Massachusetts, United States -... | ecosystem: Environmental > Terrestrial > Soil > Temperate forest >...
CCGACGAACCTTTACATCGCTTACGGAATCACATGGTTCATCCTGGGTGGTTACGCGCTCTATCTTGTGAAGCGCTTCAGGGACGTGAAAAAAGAAGCGCGCAAGGACGCACACAAGGTTTAATTTCTTACCATGGCGCAATTCAGCATCGGCGTTGATCTGGGCGGCACGAATCTGCGCATCGCGGCAGTGGACGAGCACGGCCGCATCCTAGAGACCATCAACACCGCGACAGAAGTCGGGCGCGGACGAGACGCCGTAGTCAAAGAGATGTCCGAAGCCATTCGTTCCCTGGCGCTGAAACATCACAGCGCCGGGTCCCTTCAAGGCATCGGGATCGGTGTGCCCGGGATCATTGACATGAAGAGCGGCATGATCCGCAAGTCGCCGAACCTGCCCGATTGGCAGAACTATCCCGTGAAGGAGGAGATCGAGCGCCAACTCTCAACTGACGTTTTTCTTGAGAATGACGCTAACTCGGCTGCGCTGGGCGAAAAATGGCTGGGCGCGGGAAAAGATGAGAATGACATTTGTATGTTCACGTTGGGCACCGGCGTGGGCGGCGGGCTGGTCCTCAACGGAAAAATCTGGCACGGCATGACCGGCATGGCCGCCGAGTTGGGACACATCTGCGTGGAACCAGAAGGACACCCGTGCGGCTGCGGCAGCACAGGATGTTTGGAACAATATGCGTCTGCGACCGCGGTGCGACGCATGGCGAGAGAAGCCATTGCCAGCGGCGGCGCCCCTGAACTAGAAAAGTTGGCCAAAGATGACAGGACCTTTTCCGCTAAGACCATCTTTGAACTTGCAATGAAGGGCGACAAGCCTGCACAAGCTGTATATCAGCGCGCGGGAAGGGCGTTGGGGATCGTCATCGCGGGAATGATCAACGCGCTGAATCTCCCGATGTACGTGGTCGGAGGCGGAGTCTCCAACTCATGGGATGCATTCGCACCGGAGATGATGGAGCAAGTCAAACAACGGTCGTTCGTTTATGTCGCAACGCTGGGCGAAGATCCCACTGCTCCGCCGGTGCAGCGCACGGTCGTCCGCAAAGCATTGCTGGGCAGTGACGCCGGTCTCGTCGGTGCTGCGCGACTACCGGCGGTTTCCTAGACGAACAATTCCCCGTCATTTTGTTTGCGTCTTGCCGCGAATACAAAGAATTCTGCAATAGCGAAATTTAAGGTCGAACAAGCGACGATAGCGCAGAGGTTCGCTGGGAGCACCGGGACCCCGAACCACTCGACCAGCATCTTCATCAACAACAGATTCCCGACCAAAGAGACGGCTCCATTGCTCAGGTTGAAATGCAGCAAGCGTTTCAGTGGCGATTTAGGGTCAAGCCGCGTGCGGATGCGCCATGTGAATCTCTCATGCCAGATGAAGTTGTGCAGGATGGCTGCTTCGACGGCCAAGGCTGTCGCGAGGAGATAGTTGAGCCCATGGTGCTTGAGCAGTTGCAACACTGTTAGCTGTACCCCAACGCCGAGGATACCGGTCGCGTTGAACTTCAGCCATCGCGCCATCATGCGGTGACCCGTTGCGCGATCTTCGCGGATTTAGCCGAGGGCAACAGTTCCATCCGATAAAGGGCTCGTGCGTGCGTGATGGCGGTGTAGATCGTGATGACGAAGATGCCCATCGCTGCCACCACGCCGCCTACATCAAAGAGTTTGTAATCACCGCCTAACCCATGGACCATCGGCCGGAAGAATGCCGTGATGTTGCCGATCGCTAGGATGATCCGCAATTCGGTTGGCCCGACGCCGCCGAATGAAAGATGAAACTTCCCCAGTGTGTAGGTTGCGAGGTAGATCTCGATGCAAAGCAAGAAGTAAGAAAACAGGAACAGCATCGAGATGATCCAGCTCATGTATCCTGACGCGGCCAGCCCAAAGAAAAGCGCCGCCATGCCGAACGCATCGAGAATGTGGTCCACGTAAAAGCCATAGCGCGGGCGTTGCTGATTGCGGACGCGTGCAAGTGTGCCGTCGAGGCTGTCACCGAACCAGTTGATGGCCAGCCATCCGATGACGGCGAAGAGGCCGAACGGATTCCAGCGAGAATACCAATAGGTAAGCCCGGCGGCGACGATGGCTATGAATCCGATTGCTGTCAGATGGTCTGAATTGATGGCTTGAGGGATTCTTTCCGCAATGCGGACGAGTAACCTCTTCTCAGCTGCGGCTAAAAGGCTGTGATGTTCCCGTCTTGCGTCTTTGAACTGCATGGCTCCTCCAGAACTTTCGTTTCGTCTGGAGGACTTTGACGCGGAAGGCGGGGTTTCAGCAATGCACGGGAGGTAAAGTGAGCATCAATCCGTAAGCTACAGATCTAGCGTGGCTTATTGAGATCTATTTCTGGCACTTCGGGCAGTAATGCGTCCCCCGCCCACCTACAACGATGCGCTTGATGGGAGTTCGACAGACGTAGCAATAGGCATTGGTGCGTCCGTAGACGCGATGTTGAAGTTGGAAAAAGCCTTCTTCTCCGCTGGCGTCAACGTAGTCTGAGACTGATGAACCACCAAGAGCGATGGCCTCTTTCAGAACCGTCTTGACGGCGGCATGAAGCTTGGCAAGTTCGGCGCGCGTGAGTGAACCAGCCTTTCTCCGCGGACGAACACCCGCTCGGAAGAGCGATTCGTCGGCATAAATATTGCCTACACCGTGCAGCAGTTTTTGATTCAACAGCGCCGCTTTGATGGGTGTATTGCGCCGGCTGAAGAGTTGGGAGAAATCATCGAGCGAGATCGTCAGGGGTTCGGAACCGGGTCCGATAAAACCGTCTGGCAGTTTGTTCTTGCTTGTAACGACGGAGAGCCGTCCGAAGCGCCGAGGGTCCACAAACCGCAGTTCCTTGCCTGAAGCCAGCTTTGCAATGGCGTGCGTGTGTTTGGCGATCTCCGCATCCGGCTCAGCGACCAGCATCCGCCCAGACATTCCCAGATGCACGATCCACTGCGCCGGCTCTTTGTCGCGCTTGAGATCGAAGACAATGTGTTTGCCTACGCGGTGCACCTTCTGGATGCGCGCGCCGTCGAGCGTTCGCGCGATCTCCTTGGCGGACGACTTCAGGGGTTCCGGCTTTTTCCCCAGCCATACGGATTCAATCGTGTCTCCAGCTACACGGCTGTTGAGTCCGTTGGCAATGGTTTCGACTTCAGGGAGTTCGGGCATGTTCCATTATTCTAATGTGATTGCTGCGGTCGGGGCGGTCACGTTATCATTACTAGTCACACCGCTCGTCAGGCAAATCCCTAAAACTCAGCTGTCGTAACTTAGGCGGCTGGAGTGTGGCCAAATCCAAGCGATAGGAGTCCGTAGGGTTCCCTCGCTGTGCTCGGGATGTAAACAAAGAATGAAAAAGGGCAACACTGTCGTGATCGTGGGCGCCCAATGGGGCGATGAGGGCAAGGGCAAGATCGTTGACGTGCTCTCTGAGAGCTTTGACTGCGTGGCGCGCTACGCCGGCGGGCACAATGCCGGCCACACCGTCATCATCAAAGGCCAGAAGTTCGTGTTGCAGCTGATCCCTTGCGGCGTGCTGCGCGAGGGACGCAAGAGCGTCATCGGCAACGGCGTCGTTCTCGATCCGTTCGCCTTCATGAAAGAAGTGAACAGCCTGAAAGGCATGGGCGTGAAGCTCGATGGACACTTGTTCGTCAGCAACCGCGCGCAGGTCATCCTTCCCTACCATCGCATGATCGAGCTGGCAGCGGAGAACGCGCCCGGACGCGTGAAGATCGGCACCACGTCGCGCGGCATCGGCCCGGCGTATGAAGACAAGATGAAGCGCAGCGGACTGCGCGTAGTCGATTTGCTCAACAAAGAATTGCTGAAGACGCACATTGAGAATGCCTGCCGCGAGAAGAACCTGATCGCGCATGCGTTGTTCAACTCCGAGCCGCTCGACGCCGACAAGATGTTCCGCGAATACGCGGACGTTGCCGAGCAAGTGCGCCCGTTCGTCACCGACACGGCCGCTCTGCTGAACAAGGCGTTGAACTCTGGCGAGTCCATCATGTTCGAAGGCGCACAAGGGACGATGCTGGACATCGATCACGGCACTTATCCCTTCGTCACATCTTCGAGCGCGACATCCGGCGGCGCGGTCATCGGCACAGGTGTTGCGCCCACGGCGATCGATACAGTTGTCGGCGTGACCAAGGCGTATTGCACGCGCGTCGGGGGTGGGCCGTTCCCAACTGAACTGCACGGCGAATTGGGCGACGCCATCCGCAAGCGCGGCAACGAATTTGGCGCGGTCACGGGGCGTCCGAGGCGCTGTGGCTGGGTCGACCTGCCGCTGTTGCGCTACTCCGCAATGATCAACGGCATCAGCTGGTGGGTGGTGACGAAGTTGGACGTGCTCGATGAGCTAGCGGAGATCCCCATCTGTGTGGCCTATAAGATCAACGGCAAGAAGACAACCACCATCCCGGCCGACTCAGGCAGTTACGACAAGATCGAGTGTGTGTACGAAACGATGCCGGGTTGGAAGACGTCGACCGAAGGCATAACCAAATTCGAAAAGCTACCGAAGAAGGCGCAGGAATACCTGAAGTTTCTGGAGAAGGAATCAGGCGCAAAGATCGGAATGGTGTCTACGGGCGCAGACCGCGACCAGACCATGTTCATGGAAGGCTTTAAGTCGGTGGTGGGTCAGGCTGAAAGCAAACGCGCCATTCAGCGTTAGGCGGCCCGGCTTCTCTTCCTTCTGCGACGCTCCAACTCCCGCCACTGCACGTCTTTGCCATCGATGGAGATGATGGGATTCCGCGCTTCCGGTTCCTGTTCGCGCGCGTTCTCCAGCGCGCTTGCGGGCTTCAGCCCGGCCTGCACCATCATCTCAAGAATGTCTCCGCTAGTGATGTTTTTCCTGTGCTGTCTCATGGCCCCTACTTCAACAATCCTCCTATTTAGGATGCACGGAGCCGAGTTGCGCGATGCCGCCCTGATTTGGCCGGACAGCCTCTCTTAGCGGAGAATAGCGCCATGCTTCCCTTCAAGCTGGTTTATGGCGACGGGTATTTTTTACCTATTGGCTCTCACGTGTTCCCGGCGGAAAAGTATCGGCTGATCAAAGAGCGGTTGCTGGCGACTAAGGTTGCGGAGCCGTCAGATATATTGGCGCCGAAGTCAGCCAGCGATGATGACATTCGCCTGGCGCACACTGAAGATTACGTCCGTAAGTTGACCACCGGGACGCTAAGCGCGGCGGACGAGGCGTTACTCGAGCTGCCCTACTCGAAACAATTGGTTGATGCCTTCTGGCTAGCGGCGGGAGGCTCGATCCTCGCTGCCGAGTGCGCTCTGCGCGATGGCGTGGCATTTAACATCGGCGGCGGGTTCCATCACGCCTATCCAGGACACGGCGAGGGCTTCTGCATGATCCATGATGTGGCCGTAGCCATCCGGCGCATGCAGAAGGACAAAAAGATCCAGCGCGCGATGACGGTAGATTGCGATGTGCATCATGGCAACGGCACGGCGGCGATCTTTCCGCCGAGCGGGAAGGCCGCGAACAAACTTCCTTCGGCACTGCCAGGCAGCGCCGTCACCAGCGAGCCGAACGATTCCGTCTTCACGATATCGCTGCATCAGCAGAACAATTATCCCGCCATCAAACCGCCATCATCGATCGATGTGAATCTGCCCGACGGCACCACTGATGACCAATATCTGAGTTGGCTCGACAATGCTCTGAGTTCCGGCTTGCGGCGCTTCACGCCCGACCTGATCTGCTATGTCGCGGGCGCCGATCCGTATCGCGAAGATCAGCTTGGCGGCTTGGCTTTGACCATTGAAGGACTGAAAGCACGCGACACTCTCGTCTTCAAAGTCGCGAAGGCTCGCGGCATTCCGGTGATGGTGACCTACGCCGGCGGATATGCGCGCAAAGTGGAAGACACGGTGACTATCCACTCAAATACGGTGGTAGCGGCGAAGGAAGTGTTCGCTCGCTAGCTCAACAATGAGCACTTCATTCCACGCTGATAAAATAGACCTTTCGGAGCATCCCATCACTCATGTTTGAGAACCTGTCAGATAAGCTGCAGCGCGCGTTCAAGAACCTGCGCGGGCAAGGCATCATCAACGAAGAGAACATCGGTGAAGCGCTCAAAGAGATCCGCATGGCGCTGCTTGAAGCCGACGTCAACTTCAAGGTCGTCAAGGAACTGATCGAGCACATCCGCGAGAAAGCGCTCGGCCAGGAAGTGATGACCGCGCTCTCGCCGACCGAACAAGTCGTAAAGATCATGCGCGACGAAATGGTCGTCATCCTGGGCAAGGATACGGCCAAACTCAAGTTCGCCTCGCAACCGCCTACAGTCGTCCTGATGGCCGGCCTGCAGGGTTCCGGTAAGACAACTACATCAGGAAAACTCGCTGCATGGCTGAAGAAGGGCGGACATCGCCCTATGCTCGTCTCCGTCGACGTCTATCGCCCGGCGGCGCGGCAGCAGCTCAAAGTTGTTGCCGACGCGATCAAAGCCAACATCTATGAAGGCAAGATCGATGGCGACGGCAATACAGCGATGGTCGAACGTCTCGCCAAGGAAGCACGACGCGATGCGGTGAACTCCGGGTGCGACGTGCTCATCGTGGACACCGCCGGACGCCTGCACATCGACGACCAGCTGATGGATGAGATGCAGCTTTTGAAAAAGCTCCTGAACCCGCAGGAGATATTGTTCGTGGCCGACGCGATGACCGGGCAGGACGCGGTCAAATCCGCTGACGAGTTTCACAGGAAGCTCACGCTCACTGGCGTAATCCTCACCAAGATGGATGGCGACGCGCGCGGCGGCGCAGCACTTTCTATTCGCAACGTGACCGGACAGCCCATCAAGTTCATCGGCATCGGCGAGAAATATGACGCGCTGGAGCCGTTCCATCCTGACCGCATCGTCTCGCGAATCATGGGCATGGGTGACATGATGTCGCTCATCGAGAAGGCGGAAGAGACGCTCGACAAGAAACAGTCAGAAGATTTCGCAAAGAAAGCCCTGGCCGGTGATGGATTCTCCCTCGGTGACTTCCGCGATCAACTTCGCCAAGTCAAGAAACTCGGCTCGCTGCAAAGCATCATCGGGATGTTCCCTAAGGTTGGTCCCTTCGCCGGCATGCAGGCAGCTGCCAACAACGTAGACGAGAGCGAACTCGGGCGCGTGGAAGCCATCATCAACTCCATGACGCCCTATGAGCGCGACCATCATGAGTCCATCAACGGTAGCCGCAGGAAGCGCATCGCGCGCGGCTCCGGCACCAGCGTGCAGCAGGTAAACCAACTTCTCCGCCAGTACGCGCAGATGCGCAAGATGTTCAAGCAGATGGGCAAATCCAACTTCATGACCAGGAAATTGATGGGGATGAAGCTGCCGGGAATGTGATATAAGCAGCTCGGTGCGGACCATCCTTTTCGTCTGAGAGGCCCCCTGATGAGTCTATTCAAGGCTCGTATCACTGCCATCGCTCTCGCGTCGTGCCTCACTGGCACGCCTTTTCTGTTCGCGCAAGGCCAACAGAACCAGCCCTGCGTCGCGCCTCCCGTCCTGCTAGCGCCGGATCCTCAGAACCTGTTCAGCGACGAGGCTGAGACTCAGATGGGGATGCTCTTCGCCGAGGCATTCGAACACAATCTCACCATCGTTCGCGGCCCCCTGAATGATTATTTGCAGCGAGTTGGTGCACGCGTCCTCAAACAGATGCCGCCATCGAAGATCGGTTTTCGCTTCACCCTGGTGGATGAGCCTTATATCGACGCTTTTGGCTTCCTGGGTGGCAGCATCTACGTCTCACGAAAGCTGGTCTTGGCAGCGCACAGCGAAGATGATGTTGCGGGAGTCTTGGCGCATGAGATTGGCCACATCGTCACCCACCAGTCTGCCATCGAGCTGAGCCGCACGCTGCGGCAACTTGGCATCACCAGTACGACGACCAAAGAGGACGTGATCGCTGCCTACAACAAACTCCTGGACAACAGGTCAAAACTTAAGAGGCATGAGAATAGCGAGGAAAAAGATCAGCTCGTCGCCGATCACATTGCAGTTTACGGCTCCGTGAAGGCCGGATATCGCGCCCAGTCTTACGCTGACTTCTGGAATCGCGTCACTGAGATACATGGTAAGACCGGAAACTGGTTCACGGATTTCTTTGGGACCACGAAGCCGGAATCCAAAAGACTGCGCGCAATCTTGCAATATGCTGCCACATTGGACACGTCTTGCGTGGCAGACAATTCTCCACTGGGCGATTTTGCCTCATGGAAGAAGCAGGTTTTGGAAAATGTAGCGGCCGCACGGACTGAAGCCATCCCCGGACTGATCCGCAAAGAACCTCTTGAGCCGCCTCTTCGCCCCGTCGTCTCTACGCTGGCATTCAGCCCGGACGGGCAATACATTTTGGCTCAGGATGACGGCAACATCTTCGTCCTGACCCGGCAGCCGTTCGCCTTTCTCTTCCGCATCTCGGCCCACGACGCTCATCCCGCATTCTTTACGCCGGACTCGAGATCCATCCTTTTTTACAACACCAAACTGAGGATTGAGCAATGGAGCATCGCCTCCAAGTCGCGCGAAAAGGTGAACGAGGTCACCCGACTCAAGCCGTGCCTGCAGACGGAACTCTCCAGCACCGGGGCGTACTTAGGGTGTTACGACGAAGAGAATGCGGTCAGCCTCATAGATGTCGCCACCGGAGATACCATCTTTTCGCAAAAGGATCTCTATAAGCCCTCGACGCTAGGCGAGGTCTATCGTTTCTTGTTCCTGATCATCGCGGCACAAGCGCAAGAGTATTCCGAAGTACGCTTCGTCGAGATGAAGTTCTCGCCGGATGATCACTACTTCATCGCCAGCCGGTCGGAACAATACGCTGCCTACGATACGCAAAAGCACGCCAAAGCCTACTTTCCTGGATCGGTTCGCGAGCTGCTGGGGACCTCTTTCGCCTTCATGGGCAATGACCGTCTGGCCGGCATCGCCCCGAACGTTTCTAACTCAAAAGTCGTGCGTTTTCCTTCCGGCGAAACGGTCAACAAGATCGGCATAGGGAACCAGAACGTATCTGCGGCAGCCAAAGGAGACTTTCTGGTCTTGCGTCCGATCAAGGAGTTCCCTGTCGGGATATTTGACGTCGAGAAGAACCGCCTGGTGGGCGCGGGCAAGAACTCCGCGATGGGCGTTTACGAGAACACGTTCATCACTGAGCGCGTGAATGGCGAGTTGGGGATCTTCGATGCGACCACCGGAAAGCGTTTAGACGTCACCACGTTGCCGCGCAGTAGTTTCGGGCGCCTGACGGCGATCTCGACTTCTCCGGACTTCAAGTACCTCGCCGTCTCCGAGCGAAGCCGGGGCGCCGTATGGGACCTGGACAAAAACACGCGCGTGTTTCACATTCAAGGCTTCAACAGTTCTTATGTCGAGCCTTCCGGACAGATGTATTTTGACTTCTCCGCGCTCGACAAACGCAAGCGGACAATGGCGCGTCTCGACCTCCCCGACGGCACTAGCACCAACCTTCAGGAGATCGAGCAGGAAAGAATGGTCATGTTCGGCAAGAAGCTCATTACGTTCAATCCAAACGGGAAAAAGGAAGATACAAACAACAATGTCATCGTTGAAGTCAGTGACTTGGAGACAAAGAAGGTTTTATGGTCACGGTCCTTTCCAAAGGCTGCTCCTAGCTTGACGACGAACGTCGATGCAGGTCTGATCGCGTTCACCCTGTCCTTAACAGACAAGTCTGCTGAGGATGCCGCCAAAGCGGACCCCGTTTTGTCCCGACAGATAGCTCAAAATAAGGATTACAAGTCGAACTATCTGGTTGAGGTTGTGGATGCAGCCACTGGCGCTTCCAAAGGCAAGGTGATTGTGGATACCGGCAAATATTCGTTCTTCGTGGAGCGCATTCGGATCGGCGGTGATTGGGTCGCGGTCAATGATAATCATCACCGCATCATGGTCTACTCGCTCTCAAGTCACGAACTGAAGGGCCGCATCTTCGGCGAGAATATCTACATCCCTGCCACAGGTTCGATCGCCGGAATCGAGACAGAAGACGGAAAGTTCGATCTTTACGATCTGACCACCTCAGAAAAGAAGGCTGAGGCCGAATTGCCCGCGCGCTTCACCGCAGCCCGGCTCAGCCCGGACGGCAAAAGAGCGGTTATCCTTACCGAAGACCAGACCGCATACATCGTTGACCTGCCCAGGATGATGTCCACTCAGACCGCTTCGGAATCTTTGCCTAAGTGAAGTGGCGCGGAATATCCACGGAGCAAGACGGCGCGCGGCCCGGCGTTTCGCTGGCCCAACGGCTGATGGAGATCAAGGCCGGAGTCGCGCAGTATGTTCGCCCGGAGAATCAAGCCATCAATGAACGCGCGGTTGCAGAGTTGGAAGCTTCGGGAATAGTGGATCGCATCTTGCCGGTCGGCGCGAGGGCGCCGGAGTTCACGCTGCCTGACCAGAATGGCAAAATAGTCTCGTCAGCAGATCTGTTGGCGAAAGGTAAGTTGGTCATAGATTTCTACCGCGGACGCTGGTGCCCGTTCTGCGTGACCGAGCTTGAGACCTATCGCGATATGCATGAAGAGATCAAAGCTTCCGGCACGTCGCTGATCGCCATCTCTCCGCAGACGGTCAAGCACTCCGCCTTCACCGCTGACCAGCACAAGCTGCGGTTCCCCGTTCTGAGTGATACAGGTAACAAGCTTGCGCGTCAGTTCGGGCTCGTCTATAGTGTTCCGGCGTATCAGGAGCAACTCTTCCGCAGCGTCTTTATCAACCTCCCGTTAACCAACGGCGACGACACCTGGGAGCTGCCATTGCCCGCGACCTATGTGATCGACACAGACAGAACGGTTCTGTTCGCAGAGGCTTTTTCGGATTACACTAGGCGTCCGGAACCATCTGAACCTCTGAACATCGTCAATGAATAATCAACCTCTCGACGTCTATCACGACCTGAAAATCCTGTTCTATGCTGGATTCATCATCATCACCACTATTGCCGCATGGGTCACGGCTTACCGGATGCGCAAGAAGATGAAGAAGGCGCTGGGAAGGAACTTATCCGAGGTAGAACTTACTTCCATCAATGCATGGATGAGAGTCGCTGAATCAGAGAAAAACGCCAAAGAAGAGCGAGATGGAGGCACCCTCGGTCCGCCACTCCTGTAGCCTTGCCATTTCCCCCTAACTTCCTGCATAATATTGGTTTGCACCTCTCTGCTTGACCTCAAGTGTATGGGTGTCTATCGGCGGCGGGTTGAACGATCGCCAGGCCGTATCTACTGAAAAGGAAAGTACTTACTGTGTTAATGATTCGACTAGCGCGCGTTGGTGCGCGTAAGCAACCGTACTATCGTGTAGTGGTGATCGACAAGGAACGCGCGCGCAACGGACGCGCCGTGGAAGTGGTGGGCACCTATAACCCGCGCACCAGCCCGGCCAGCGTTGACCTGAAGCGCGAGCGCATCGACTACTGGGTGTCAAAGGGCGCGCAGTTGTCTGACCGCGTGGGCATCCTGATGAAGAAAGCTCCGGCGGTTTCAGCTACACCGGCTGCATAAAAGAAGAAGCAGGTTCCTCGTCGCTATTTTTTCGCTGAAGAGAACGCGAAAAAATGACGCTCACTCGGAATGACGGCTTCACTGTTTTGGATTTCACGCAGATGACTGATCCCGCTGACAACCTCGACACAGCCGCCGCGCCAGCCGAATCGCGCGCTGCCGAAACCGTGAACCTGAGCGCGCTGGTCACCGAAGTGGTCAAGTTCCTGGTGGATTCGCCGGAAGAGGTCTCCGTCGAGGAGATCAAGCAAGGCAGCCACAGCGTGATGTTGGAACTCACGGTCGCGCAGAAGGACGTAGGCAAGGTCATCGGCAAGCAAGGGCGGACGATCCGTTCCTTGCGTAATCTGTTGGACGCCGCGGCAAGCAAGTTGAACACGCGCGCCACGCTGGAGATCATCGAAGACGACGATTTTGAGGATGACGCGGGCGATGACTCAGGCAGCGATGCAGGCGCCGACGAAAATCGCGGTAATCGTTAGAGCGGCTTAGGTGGCGCAAGAATATATGACCGTGGCGCGCGTGGCCAAGACGCAAGGCCGCCACGGTGAAGTAGCAGCGGACCTGTATACGGACTTTCCGGAGAAATTCGCCGAGCGCACGCACTTGAGCGCTCTGGCCAAAGACGGAAGCCGAAGAGATTTGGAAGTGACCGACCATTGGCCACATAAAGGCTGGATGGTCTTTAAGTTCGTGGGCGTCGATGACATGGACGCAGCGGAAGAGTTGATCGGCAGCGAGTTGCAGATACCCGCCGCTGAACGCGCTGAGCTGGAACCGGGCGCAGTGTATGTAAGTGACTTGATCGGCTGCGTGGTCTGGGACCACGGCAAGCCGGTGGGCGAAGTGAAAGATGTGGAGTTTACGTCAGGCACAGCGCCGATACTGATCGTGGCCGAAGGCCAGCGCGAACACATGGTTCCCTTCGCCGAGAGTTTTCTCCGGCGATTGGACGTGGCGGCCAAGAAGATCGAGATGGAATTGCCGGAAGGGCTGCTGGAACTGGATACGCCGCTTTCGGCAGATGAGAAGAAGCAGCAGCACCAGAAGTAAGAAACGAGCCCAGAAGCAGCGGGATTAAAGACAGACGGCTCAAATAGATACGCGTATCGTCTTTGTTTTCTCGTTCTTGCGGACTGTTTTTCTCTAAGTTGGTGAAAAACAAATATGCTTCGCGCGATATACCCCCCAAGGGGTTCGCATTAATGTGGTTGGCATGAAGTTCGAGATCATTTCGATTTTTCCGGACTTCTTTCGCGGGCCGCTCGACTACGGCATTGTGCGCCGGGCGCGCGAAACAGGATTGATAGATGTGACCGTTCGGGACTTGCGTGAATTCACTCATGACAAGCACCGCACGGTGGATGACCGGCCTTTTGGCGGTGGTGAAGGAATGGTGCTGAAAGTCGAGCCCATCTTCGAATGCGCTGAAGTGCTGGGTGTAACGCCGAAAGATAAGCGTTCGGCGAAGGAAACGGTAGTATTGCTCTCGCCGCAGGGCAGGATGTTTGACCAGGGCGTGGCGGAAGAGTTGACGCACTGCGAGCGCATCATCATGATCTGCGGCCGGTATGAAGGCGTAGATGAGCGCGTGGCGGAGGAGTTGGCAGACCGCGAAGTATCGGTCGGCAACTTCGTATTGAGTGGCGGCGAGTTGGGTGCGGCCATCATCCTGGACGCGGTAACAAGATTGCTCCCGGGGGCCCTGGGGAACGAGGCTTCGAATAAGCAGGAGAGTTTTAGTTCGGCTTCAGCTGTTGTGAATGGAGATGTGCCCAGTTCGACTTGTTCGTCGAACGGATTGCTGGATTATCCGCATTACACGCGGCCGGTAGAGTTTCGCGGGATGGCGGTGCCGGAGGTATTAAGCTCCGGCAACCATGACCAGATCCGCAAATGGCGCAGAAGGAAGGCGCTGGAGAAGACATTGCGCAACCGTCCTGACCTGTTGGAAGGGACGGAGTTGAGCGCGGAAGACCAGAGATTGATCGCCGAGATCCAGAAAGAAGCACCAGAGGATCAAGGCGAAAGAGAGTTATAGGAGAAAAATATGTCGATCAACCCCATTATGGCGAAACTTGCCGCCAAACTGCAACGCACTGACCTGCCGACGATGAAACCGGGCGACACCGTGCGCGTCCACGTAAAGATCAAGGAAGGCGACAAAGAGCGCGTGCAGGCGTTTGAAGGCACCGTGATCAAGCAGAAGAACGGGCCACACGCTTCCGTCACCATCCGCAAGATCAGCTTCGGGCAAGGCGTGGAACGCATTTTCCCGCTGCACTCTAAGGTCATTGATCGCGTCGAGGTGGTGCGCTCGAATGAAGTCCGTCGCGCGCGGCTCTTCTATCTGCGCGGTCTCAAGGGCAAGTCTGCCCGTCTGAAGGAAGTCGAACAGCAGCAGGCTTGAGACTTTGAGAATGGTGAGCACGGAGCGAGCGCTGTCTTGCGCGAGCAAAGTGCGAGGCGCAGCGACGAAGTCGCGGAGCCTGGATTTAATGGTGAGCACGGAGCGAGCGCTGTCTTGCGCGAGCAAAGTGCGAGGCGCAGCGACGAAGTCGCGGAGCCTGGATTTAAGGTGAGCACGGAGCGAGCGCTGTCTTGCGCGAGCAAAAGTGCGAGGCGCAGCGACGAAGTCACGGAGCCTGGATTTAACTTTTCCACACGGCCCCGACGCAAACTCTTATTGCATCGGGGCCGATTTCGTTTAAGCTGGCGTTAAGCGAGGCGATTCTTCAGCTCTCAGACTTGACTGCCCGACCTCAAAGTACGCAAGGCGCCGCTCCGCCTGTCGAAAGGAAACTTTCTGCCGCGGCCGCGAAGATGCGCTTGTTGAAACGGCTGAAATGCACTCAGAGGTTCGAAAAGCACGCATGGGGATCCGGCGCCAAGCTGGTCGCTGGGGTGGATGAAGTCGGGCGCGGTTGCTTGTTCGGGCCGGTAGTGGCGGCGGCCGTGATCCTGGAGCCGAGTTTCCGCATCCGCGGACTGCGTGATTCAAAGCTCATCACGGCGGAGCGGCGCGAGTCTCTCGCGACAAAGATCCGCGAACATTCCATCGCCATCGCGATCTCAGCGGTCGATGTTGAGACGATCGATTCGATCAACATCTACCACGCCTCACGATTGGCGATGGCGAATGCGGTCTCGCAACTTTCGACGATGCCTGACCATCTTCTGGTCGACGCCATGGTTGTGGACTTCCCTTCTGCCGACAACCGGGTCGCGCAGACGAAGATCATTCACGGTGACGCGTTGAGCATCTCCATAGCCGCGGCTTCGATCATCGCAAAGGTCGAGCGCGACCGCATGATGCGTGAGATCTCAGACCAGTATCCGCAATATGATCTGGCGTCCAACAAAGGCTACAGCGCGCCGAAGCACTTGGCGGCCCTGCGCGAGCATGGGCCAACACCGTTGCATCGCCGAACGTTTGCT